>JAEEGH010008352.1_pt1 | contig 24519 bp, 26 predicted proteins | sample 9134181 | NCBI WGS metagenome assembly JAEEGH01 (sample SAMN16246544, study PRJNA631951) | gut metagenome | biome: gut microbiome; feature: rumen; material: DP-attached | host: Bos | place: Iran: Karaj | collected 2018-10
TTGTTAATTATAATATCTCCGGAATAAGGATTCTTTACTGTTATTATTGTATATGCAACGGCCGATTTCAGGTTTACCTCTATGTATTTTTTTCCTTCTTTTAGCTTGCTTACCGATTCCACAGCATTTTTTAGAACATTTGATATAACCAACGAAACATCTACCGGCAGCGCGTCTAGCTCTTTTGATACTTTTCCGTTTACGGAAATTTCTATATCTTTAGTATCCGAAAAAACATAGTTTAAAGACGATGAAATTTGGTTGTTTCCCACATCGTAAACTTTAGTCGCAATTTCCTTATTTTCATTTATCATTTTTGAAATTGATTTTTCCAATTCATCATATTGCTTATTTTCTACGGCGTCTTTAATAAATATCATATAATTGTTTATTTCATGCCTGAATTTTCTTGTATCTGCTTCCTTTTCCAACAATTTTCTCAAATAAAAATTTTGTTCTTCAAAAAACAACTTTTCCTTTTGCTTCTGTGTTTTTAAATTATAATTTGACTGTCGTATCTTTATTACAAATAAGGCAAATATACATAATGCAAAATAACATATATACATACATCCTTTTGCAATAGGTTCATAGATATCATATATTTCTCCAACATACTTTATACTTAAACCTACCAAGCCTGCAAAAGCTATAAATGTAAATGCCAGTACCCCAACCATTATGACCAAGCCCGGTTCGAAGTACTCTATTACATCTTCATTTTTTCTTTTCCTTGATATAACGATAATCAGCATAAAAATAAGAACAACCGTAAGCATTTGCAATGATGTTATAACTCTGTCATCTATAGCAGGCTCACCCATTATTCTGATTTTTGCATATGGTAGGCGACAAAGATTATTCATAGCCCACACAAGGAAAAGCATATATACCGAATAAGTAATTCTCTTTGAAAGATGCTCTCTTGTACTAAAAAACATTAAGAAAAACATTGCTACGTGCATTATTAAGTATATAGGTTCATCTTCTTTTATAATATACGAAGAAACAAGAAGAAGGGCTATACATATAGCATAAGCTATTTTATTTATCGCATATTTTACATTAAAACACGCTTTTAATCCCACGAAATATTCCAACCAAACAAAGGCAAATGTATATATCCAAATAAAATAATTAATCATTTTATGTATTCCTTACAAGTATTTTCTCTCAAACTCATAGTAGTTATCTTCCAATGATTGCCTACGCCTTCGTGAAATCTCGTACTTTATACGACCATCTAATTCCACAAAGTTTTTTGTAAAATCTGTCAGATATCTCATGTTGATTATGCATTCACGTGAAATCTGAACGAAGCTTTCATTTAAAGAATCCTTAACTAACAAAAGGGATTTTCTTTCCTTAAACTCGTTTTCTTTTGTAATATATGATATTTCGCCTTTATATGTTGTAATACTAATTATATCTTTTTGCTTTAAATTGAGCTTTCTTCCGTTTGAGTTAATAGGCAATAGCTCCCCTTCAACCAAAAGCAATGCCAACGATGTCAATGCTTCATTTACTTCTACAACTTCAAATGGCTTTGTTACATACCTAAATATTCCCACTTTGACCGAATCTTTAAAATAATCAATATGACCCGTTGATATAATAATTTTAATATTTGAATTATTTTTTCTTATTAAAGCTGCCGTTTCCAAACCGTTCATCTCCGGCATTTCCACATCAAGAAAAACAGCGTCAAGTTTGTCTATAGAATCTATTAACTCCTTGCCGCTTGAATATTCAAATACTTCAAATGTTTCCGAATGACTTTCACAAAAATCATCTATAATTTTTATTAATTGTTTACGTACTGTTGCTTCGTCATCACATACTCCAACCGCAATCATACATTTCCTCCCATGACGCTTTGATTCTTTCAAATTATCATACATATATGTGATCCCTTTTTAATTACGAAGCTCCCCTAAATGCTTATATATATTTTCTCATACAAATCGTTTATTTTCAACCGATTTACCCATCCCAAGCCACCTTATTTGCTACATTTTCTTTTCATCACACAAAAAAAGACAACCCCATTCGAGGTTGTCCTTCTTTAAGATTATTCATCTTTTACGTTTCATTTGCATAAAGCTTTTCTTTGTAGCCATGTGCCTCTTCAAGAAGCATATCTTTTACTTTCATCAAACGAATCTGAGTACTTCTTTCGTTTTCGTCCAATTTCATAACGATATACTTGATGCTTGCCTGTGTTTCAGGGATCATAACATGCTCGAGGGCATTAACTCTTCGTCTTGTCTTTTCGATTTCGGCCGCCATAAGCTGGCAGGATTTTTCAACCTCTGCAAGTCTTAACATATCCGGCAAAATATCTGCCAAAGACTTAACCGCTCCGTCCAAGTCACTGGATGTAAATGCATAACCGTAGGAGTATATGTCATTTTCATCAGGTGTTCTTGTTTTATATTCAAATTCCGGAATCTCAACGCTCATTACGTTTTTGTATCCCGCTTCCAAATATACTTCCTGGCGCGGTGCCATCAAAGCTACGTTCATTGCTGCATCTTCCATTCCCGCACGAGCAAGAACGAATTTTTTGTTGGATGCTGCAATGGCTGCTTCAACTTTTTCACGAAGTGCTTTGTTTTCCCTTACCAAATCAAGGAATTGGCGCATGAGCTCATCACGTTTATCCTTTAAAAGCTTGTGTCCACGTACGGCGGTTGTCAGCTTTTTCTTAAGCCTTGTTAACTCCATACGGGTAGGATTAACTTGTTTTGTAGCCATTTAAACGCCTCCTTTCTTATCCTATCAATTAAGAGTCTATTTTCCGTAGTACTGATCAAGGAACTCGTCCTTAATTCTCTTAAGTTCCGCTCTAGGTAAGATAGAAAGAAGTTTCCAACCGATATCAAGAGTTTCCTCAATATCTCTGTTTGTGTTGTAGCCCTGTGATACATACTCTTTCTCGAATTCATCCGCAAATTTTGCGTACAATTTATCGATATCGGTAAGAGCTGCCTCACCAAGTACGACCATAAGTTCTTTGGCTTCTTTACCACGCGCATATGCCGAGAACAACTGGTTCATGGTATTTGCATGGTCCGCACGAGTCTTGCCTTCGCCGATACCTTTATCTTTCAAACGTGAAAGTGAAGGAAGTACGTCGATTGGTGGCTCAAGGCCTGCACGGTAAAGCTCACGACTTAAGATAATCTGACCTTCTGTGATGTATCCCGTTAAGTCAGGGATAGGATGAGTCTTATCATCTTCAGGCATTGAAAGGATAGGAATCATAGTGATTGAACCTTTCTTACCTGCCTGACGACCGGCTCTTTCGTACATTGTTGCAAGGTCAGTGTACATGTAACCCGGATAACCACGACGTCCCGGAACTTCCTTACGAGCTGCGGATACCTCACGAAGTGAGTCTGCGTAGTTTGTGATATCCGTAAGGATTACAAGTACGTGCATATCTTTTTCGAATGCTAAATATTCAGCTGCTGTAAGAGCCATACGAGGTGTTGAAATTCTTTCTACGGCAGGGTCGTTTGCAAGGTTTACAAACATAACCGTTCTGTCGATAGCACCTGTCTCCGTAAAACTCTTTGTGAAGAAGTTTGCTTCTTCGAATGTGATACCCATGGCACCGAATACAACGGCGAACTGCTCGTCTGTACCGCGAACCTTAGCCTGTCTTGCGATCTGAGCTGCAAGGTCGGCATGTGGAAGACCCGAACCTGAGAAAATAGGTAACTTCTGTCCACGTACCAATGTATTAAGTCCGTCGATAGCGGAAACACCCGTCTGGATGAACTCCTGTGGGTAGCTTCTTGCTGCCGGGTTCATAGGTAAACCGTTAATATCAAGACGCTTGTCAGGTAAGATTTCCGGACCTTTATCGATTGGACGACCAAGTCCGTCAAATACACGACCAAGCATATCTTCCGAAACCGCAAGTTCCATACTTCTGCCAAGGAATCTAACCTTTGAATTTGAAAGGTTGATACCTGTAGCGCTTTCAAACAACTGAACCAATGCGTTGCTTCCGTCGATTTCAAGAACTTTACAACGACGTCTTTCGCCGTTTGCAAGCTCTATTTCACCGAGTTCGTCATATGTAACACCCTCAACGCCCTGCACGAGCATAAGAGGACCTGCTACTTCTTGTATTGTTTTATACTCTTTTGGCATCTTTTAGTCCTCCTTTGCCTTTGCAACTGCGTCTGCAAGTTCTTTCTTAAGATCGGCCATTACCGCATCGAATTCGCCCTTGATGTTGTCGATTGATGTATATTTATAACGTCCGATTCTTTCTCTTACGGCCAATACCGCAAGATCGTTAATATTAGCTCCGTCATTCAAAGCTTTTAATGACTCATCATAGTAATTCAAGATTAATTTCATCATTAAATACTGTTTCTCGAGCTGTGTATATGTATCGATTTCGTGGAATGAATCCTGATGCAAGAAGTCTTCACGAATTGAACGTGCTGCTTCAAGTTTAAGTCTATCAGGTGCGGAAAGTGCATCCATACCTACAAGCTTAACGATTTCATCAAGTTCAGCCTCTTCCGAAAGCATCTTAACCATACGACCTCTGAGTTCCATCCAAGGTCCGTCAACCGCATCATCAAACCATTTACCCATGTTTGAAACATAGAGTGAGTAACTGGTTAACCAGTTGATAGCCGGGAAGTGACGTCTGTATGCAAGGCTGGCATCCAATCCCCAGAATACCTTAACAACTCGAAGTGTTGCCTGTGATACCGGCTCGGAAATATCACCACCCGGAGGAGATACGGCACCGATAACCGATAATGCGCCTTCTCTTCCTTCCGTACCGTTTGAGATTACACGACCTGCTCTCTCATAGAACTGAGCAAGACGAGAACCGAGGTAGGCAGGGTAACCTTCTTCACCCGGCATTTCTTCAAGACGTCCTGACATTTCACGAAGCGCTTCTGCCCAACGATGATGTGGAGTCAGCCATGAGTGCTACCGAATAACCCATGTCTCTGAAGTATTCCGCAATTGTAATACCTACGTAAATTGATGCTTCACGGGCTGCAACGGGCATATCCGATGTATTTGCGATAAGAACTGTTCTTTCCATAAGTGAATGACCTGTCTTAGGGTCTTTCAATTCAGGGAATTCGTTAAGAACGTCAGTCATTTCGTTACCACGCTCGCCACAACCGATGTAAACAACTATATCTGCTTCAGCCCATTTTGCTAACTGATGCTGAAGTACCGTTTTACCTGAACCGAAAGGTCCCGGAACTGCTGCAACACCACCCTTAGCAATAGGGAAGAGTGTATCAACTACACGCTGGCCTGTAACCAAAGGTACGTCCGGTGATAATTTTTCTTTGTAAGGACGACCTACACGAACCGGCCATTTCTGGAGAAGTGTAATATTTTCAACACTACCGTCGGCCTTTTCAACCGTTGCGATTGTATCTTCGATTGTGTATTCTCCGCCATTAATTGATTTAATTGTTCCTTCGATTCCGTTTGGAATCATGATTCTCTGCTTAACAATCGGTGTTTCTTCTACTTCACCGATAATGTCTCCGCCCGTAACCTTGTCTCCCACAGCTGCTGTCGGTGTGAAAGTCCATTTGCTTTCACGGTCAAGAGACGGAACTTCAACACCACGTGTTAAGTTATTTCCCGTTTGGTCCATAATCTTAACCAAAGGACGCTGAATACCATCATATATACTACCGATAAGACCCGGTCCCAATTCAACGCTGAGAGGTGCATTGGTTGACTCAACCGGTTCGCCCGGTCCAAGTCCCGATGTTTCCTCGTAAACCTGGATAGAAGCCTGATCTCCGTGAATTTCAATAATCTCGCCTATAAGACGCTGATTACTAACACGAACTACGTCGAACATATTGGCATCACGCATACCTTCAGCTATAACCAGTGGGCCGGCAACTTTTTTTATTGTACCTGTACTCATTTACTAATTCACCTGCTTTTTCTATAGATTTTGCTTAATACCTTCTTAAGTATTAATTGTTGAAAATGATATCCGAGCCCACGGCCTGTTCAACCATCTTCTTAACGTTTGCAATTCCGCTGCCGGTGTTTCCGCTGACACCCGGAATTGGTATGATTGCCGGCAAGCGCTGTAATTTCACTTTTTCGATCTCGTGTGTTAACTGCGCCTGCATTGCTTCTGTAATATAAACAACCGCATATTCGCCTGCTACTAACTCTTTAAGGACTTTCTCGCCCTCTTCGGCATTGGCTACCGGAAATGTTTCAAGTCCTAAAGCAGCAAAGCCGTATATACTGTCACGATCTCCTAAAACTGCTATCTTATACATACATTTCCCTTAACCTTTCTTTGATTGTATCCTCAGGAAGGTCATTTAACTTGCCTGACAGAATTATGCGAACAGACTTAATCTCATTTTCCTTTGCAAGTACGTATGCTGCAATAGGTGAATATGAAAATGCCTTATATTTCTGAGGCTTAATGTAATTCATAATCTTGTCATCACACCATTTTTCGAACGCGGATGATGACTCCTTGATTGCATCAATTGCATCGGCATAAGTTGTTGTTTCCAAGTAGTCGTAAATAGCTTCCTCGCTATTTAATGCACTTTCAACAAGTCTGTCAACATTAAGGCTGTCAATCTTAGCAAATGCTCTTTCCAAGAATTCTTTGCCTTTTTTGGTTTTGCAACTTCTGATTGCAATGTTTATATTTGCTGCTGCACATTTTAGTTCTGCGTAGCCGGATATTAAATCGTTTTTTGATTCCTTACCCTTTTGATAAATAGCCTCAAGTGTGGCTTTATCAATAATAATATCGCACAACTGACTGTCACCTGTCTGGAACTGCACCTCATATGCGGCCTCCGCACATTTTCTCATGTAGTCCGGAAGTGCTAAAAAGTCATTGTTTTTAACACAATCCTTAATGACATCAACACCTACCGTATTGCCGGATTCAATGTAGATATTCGGGACTTGCTTTTGTGTGTAAGCTTCTTTTATTGCTGCCTTAAGATTGTGGAAATCATTTGAGTATAAGAATACGTTGAATGTTTCCTTATCTTTAGGATCTTTAACAAGCTCGTTTACAATCTCCCAAGTTTTATCCCTTTCACCGGCTAACATTTCTTCCGCGCTGGCGCTTTCCGACTCGCCCCATCCCTTTTCGGAAAGAAATCTTAAACAATCCTCATAGGTCTTGCTTGACAGTAATTGGTCTAAAGCCTGTTTGTTAAGTAACCCAAGTTCTTTAGAACGGATGCGTGCGACTGCATATGCATATAACTCGCCCATTTACATCTTCCTTTCTTAAAAGTTACTCAAACAACAATGCTCCCACCTTATCCTGTAAGGTGTCATGTAATTCTGAGAAAATTGCATCAAATGAACAATTTTCTTCAATGTCTCCGTAAACAAGTACGAAGCCACTGCTAATCTTTCTTGTTTTATCTGAAATTTTTAATTCTGCGCCCGGCTTACCGTTTAATGCATCCTTAATTTTGCCTTCAAAGCCGCCCGGTAATCTGTTCTTGTCCTTTTCGTTAAAGATGATTTCTCCGGCTTTGTTAAGTGAATATTTTCCGATCATTTTTAAGATTGCATCAAAATATTCATTATCCGGTAATCCCTCTAAATGAACTAATGCATCGGCTATCACCTGGTCGATGATTTCCTGCTTAGCTTCCAGAATCATTCGTTTTTCTTTCAAATCAGCGGCCGATTCACCACGTTTGATGGTGTCTGCAACTGCCGATTTAGACTGAGCCTCAAGATATTCGCATTGTTTTTTTGCTTCTTCTTTTGCTGCCGAAACGATTCTGTCTGCTTCGGATTTAGCACTATCAATTATTTCATTTGCGGACCGGTTTGCATCATTTTTAATATGATCTACGATTTTATCAAGTCCTGCCATTGACGTACTCTCCTATCTGTATTAATTCTTGTTTATCAGTTACTTTTTTCTATTAGATAGATACAACTACAAGGATTGATACAAGGAGCGCCAAAATAGCATATGTTTCAACCATAGCAGGGAAGATAAGCGATTTACCGAACTGTTCCGGTTGCTTAGCTACAACGCCGATAGATGCTGCTGCCGTCTTGCCCTGATGCATACCTGAGATAAGACCTACGAAACCGATTGGAAGACAACCGAAGAAGTAATACCAACCTTCTGCAACTGAAGGAGCATCGCCGCCTAAGATACCGATACCTGCCAATGTTACGAATGCAATAATCAAACCATAAATACCCTGTGTACCCGGAAGAAGCTCTAAGATAAGAACTTTCGCGAATTTGCTAGGGTCTTCTGTTACAACGCCTGCTGCTGCCTGACCTGCAATACCACAACCGATTGCTGAACCACAGCCTGCAAAGAGTGATGCAAATGCTGCACCAAGTAATGCTAATCCTGTTCCACTTTCAAATAATGCTTCCATAAATTAATTCTCCTTAAATTTAAAATATTTTGTTTTTGCTTTAAATGAATTCATTTCTCTACCGCCACCTTCGTAGAATTTACCAAACATTTCAACGTACTGAAGACGGTTGGTATGAACGTAAGCACCTAAAGCGTTTATGAATAGGTTAATTGCATTCATAAGAAGGAATACAATTATAAATAAAATTATTCCGATAACACCCGGTGCGATTCCGTATACCAAGTCTGCCAACTGGTTTGCTACCGAACAAATAACGCCGGTTGCAAGACCAAGTGCCAAAAGTCTTGAGTATGAAAGGAGATCACTTAAGTATCCCGTGATACCGTATACACCGTAAATACCTTTCATAAGACGTTTAACCGGATTTCTTGAACTTCTGCCGTCAAACAAAAGTACAATTATACATCCGACAATCGCTAGGATAAGCGCTATCTTGCCTCCAAGCGGTGAAACAATCTTAGGACATGTAAGAATGTTGCAAATCATGTCTGTTGACATACCGAATACGATAAGTCCGTCTGCAAACAACAACCATGCAAGTCCGTCTGTGATTGCTCCCATCACGTCTTTTACTCTTAAACATTGAACAATCTTGATAATTAAAGCTACCGTGATGTGGATAGTTCCCAGTGCCAAAGATAATGTTAAAATTTTCATCGGCATACCGGCTGCAAGTGCCGAATTCCAAAGTGGCGGAATTGCGACGAAATCGTCCGGTTTTCCAAAGAACTCTTTACCTATTACATCAAACAAGTCTCCAAAGTAACTTCCGAATATAACGCCCCAGAATATTGTTGCGATACCGCCGTTTCTAAACATCCTAAGAGTGTTCTTAAATTCCGGCTCTGCATTTTTAAGCATTTTCAAGAGCAAACACGAACCAACCGTAAGTAAAAGTCCGTACATTGCATCCGAAAGCATAAGTCCGAAGAAGAGATAATAGAAACAAGCCACAACCATTGAAGGATCGATTTCTCCTTTACCCGGGAGTGCGTAACTGCTTACCACTCCGGTTACCGGTGCCGCAAACGAATTGTTTGAAAGTACAACCGGTACGTCTTCATCATCTCTTACATCTCTTGTTTCAAGTACTGCGTCGTATTCACTGATTATCTTTTCAACAGTTTTAACCTCTCTTTCAGGTATATATGCGTTCAAGATAAATGTGTGACCCGACTGAGCTATAGTATTTGTTACTTCCCTACCGCTTGATCTTACTACGTCATAGTCGCTCAAGAACTTAATATCATTTCTTCTGTCGCTGAATGCCGCGATTTTTTCTTTAAGTTCTTCGATTTCTTTTTCAAGTTCTTCGATTCTTGTTTCAAGCTTTGTTTTTTCCTGTGCAGGTGGAAGTTCACAACTGACCGGTGGAAGCGAAAATCCTACGATTTTAAGCTCTTCCGAAACCTCGTCAGCGTTTTCCTTTAGGCAGGTTATAACTACGCAGGATTGCTCTTTTGTACTGCTGATCATTTCGATTTCTACAGGATCTACTGCGGCCAACTGTTTTCTAACAGTTTCTTCCGTCCACATTTTCGGTAAAACACCGATAAATGTTTTAGTATCTCTTGAGCCTGCGTAAGAAAGAGGAATATCGAGGTCTTTCCACAATGTGAGCTGTTCAATCTGCTGCGTGCAGCGAACTATCTCGGCATTGTCATCGTTGATATTCTTGCCGTAAGCAAGGATTTTATCAACTACCTCTGACACATCATCATATTTGCTTTCAAAGTCGTCATACTCTTTAGCCGAAACTCTTACTCTGCCGTCGAATCCCGCAAGCATTCCTGTTTTAACAGGTGCGTAAACATCCAAAAGCCCCAACGCCTGATCTGCATTATGTGTGTTCTTCTCATATGCAAACACGTCATCGGAACGAACTTCCTGCTTAAACACATCGTCAAGCTCGTCTTCTTTGGCTTGGATTACTTCCATAGTTTCAAGACGCTGAAGTCTTTCCATAATCTGCTTACGATCGGATTTCAAAGCGCAAATATTAATGTGCTTCATCTTAAGTACTGCCATATCACCAACACCTCCTTTACTTAAATTTTTGAGCCTGTTGCTCTGTTTTAAGCGCTGGTGATTAAATCACTTCCGCTACTATCAGGTCTATCGCCTGTTTTTTCTTTGATGCAGCATTTTCGCGCATCTCCCTAATGGTACCCTCTGTTTTGGCTACCGCTTCTTCTACTGCGGCATCCTTTTTCTTTTCAGCCTCCGCTAAATCTGCTTTGGCTTTTTCTTTGACGGCTTTTGTCTGATCTGCAATAATGCTTTTTGCCTCATTTTCCGCATTCTTTAGCAGTTCATCCTTTTTTACCGCTGCATCCTTAACCGTCTTGTCTGCAGCTAATTCAGCCTCTTTAATAGTCTGAATTGTGCTTTGAGCCATTGTATCACCTCCGTTGTGTTTCAAAGAAACTACAGTTTTTCGATTTATATATTAGGTAATAAAAATCTCTCGCTATTAAATAAGTAAAAACTTTGAAGAATTGTATCAAAATCAATACACGTGCAATTATATCACAATTGTTTTAATATTCAAACAATTTTTTTAAAAATTTTCGATGTTTTCGCTATTTGTTAAAAAGTAAACAAACATTTTTGTAAGAAATGTTGATTTTCTTATATCCATAAAAAGCAAAAAAACCCTACACCCTGCTTCTCTGCACGGTATAGGGTCTACATTTTGTAGCTGTAATAATAAAATTTTAGACTTCCAGAGTTATAGCCCTGTTAGTTCTGGTATATTTATAATACCTAACCCCCGCAGCATCAAGCATTCGTTTTGATGCAATTACTGAAGGAGTATCCGAATATTTGTCGCAATCGTACACCAAAGTCTTAATGCCTGCCTGGATGATTGCCTTTGCGCACTCATTGCACGGAAAGAGCGTAACATAGAGTTTTGCGCCTTCTAAACTACCCCCTCGGTAATTTAATATAGCATTCAACTCGCTGTGAGTTGAATAGAAATACTTATTATTTAACGGTTCTCCCTCTCTGTTCCATGGAAATTCATCATCTGAACAGCCGTTAGGGAATCCGTTATACCCCATCGATAAAATTTTATTATCATCACTGACTATGCAAGCGCCCACTTGTGTGTTCGGATCTTTGGAACGTTTGGCCGAAAGCATTGCAACGCCCATAAAATATTCGTCCCAGGTAATATAATCATCGCGCTTGAAACTCATTGATAAATCCTCCAATTAAACCATCCATCATACTTTTAACAAAATCCAATCCGAAAATTCCCCAAAATTCGGATTTATACATCTATACATCGTTGATTGTAACACAATTGCATACAATATTCAATCATTTTGACCGAAATTTCTGTAATATTAATCTTCCTCTATCTGGCTGATTCTTCTTATATGTCTTTCTTCATTGGAAAACGGTGTATCCAAAAATGTGTCTACAATTTTAATGGCAAGTCCCGGGCCCACAACTCGACCGCCAAAGCAAAGGACATTGGCATCGTTGTGAAGTCTTGTGGCTTCCGCCATAAAACAGTCTGTACAAAGTGCCGCTCTGATTCCTTTAATCTTGTTGGCCGTAATCGAAATACCGATACCCGTTCCGCAAATCAAAATACCTTTTTCGCATTCGCCGCTTAAAACGGCATTTGCTACCTTTTTGCCGAATTCCGGATAGTCGCAGGACTTGTTTTCATAACAACCGTAGTCCTTGTATTCCAATCCTCTTTCTTCCAAATGCTTGATTATTTCGCTCTTAAGCTCAAATCCGCCGTGATCGCTTCCTATTCCTATCATTTCTTTTCATCTCCATAAATTTTATCTATTATTTTTCCCACCAGCTCTTGAAGCTGATTGCATGCACCGTCGTATGCTTCGTCGTTTCCTCCGAAAGGCGACTCCAAATCACCGCTTTGACCCACAAACTCTTTAATTGTATAAACATTTACCGCATTTTTGTAATTCTTGTAAATGCGCTCTTTGTATTCCTCTGTTGTGGCAAGGCAAAGCACGGAGTCGGCAAAATCCGTTTCTCGCAAAGACTTTGATGTGTGCTCGGAAATATTGATTCCTTTTTTTCTGGAAGCCTTTTCCATTTTGGTGTTAACAGGCTCCGGAAAAAGCACAGTCATTCCGCGAGAGCGTACAACTCCCTTTTTTACACCGCGTTCTCTGGCCGTTTTTCTATACATTTCTTCGGCGGCAACACTTAAAGAGGTGTTGTCCCCACAAACAAATACCACTTCTTTATACTTTAGCATAATTCTCCTTAGAGGATATCGATTATATTGTTGGAAGCCGCTTTTGAAAACCTGTTCATTATAGCTTTTGCAAGCTTTCCGTCTTCAAACACTTCCGAATATATCCTGTCTGCTTTTTTATCATCAAATTCCCTTAATATCTCATAAAGATTTCTGGCAATTTCCACATCGTTATTTCTTGGGCCGATTACGACAACTTCCCCAAAGTCGTAAAGCTTTGCCGTTTCAAGACTTGCTATTATGCCGACTTTTAAGCCGCATTTTTCATCTTCGGCCGCAAGCTTGTTTATTTCATTTGCAACCTTTTTTTCTTCTCCCCTGAACATTTTAAGCTCAGCCTTCGGAGCGTAATGTCTGTATTTCATTCCCGGGGCTTTTGGTTTGTAGCCCTCTTTTACGCTTGAAGGGTCTTTGACCACACGGTCCACATCGATTTCACCCAAGACTTCTTCAAACATTTCTTTTGTAACGGCTCCCGGCCTTAAGATGCAAGCTTTTTCGCCGGTTAAATCTATGATGCTTGATTCCAAGCCGATTTCAACCGAGCCCGCATCCAAAATCATATCGATTTTACCATCCAAATCCTCCGCAACTCTTTTGCCGTTGGTAGGACTTGGCCTGCCGGATGTATTGGCACTGGGTGCAGCTATCGGCGTATTTGCGGCCCTTATTAAATCCAGGGCAACTTTGTTATTAGGCATTCTTACCGCTACGGTCTCTAGTCCACCGGTTGTGCTTTTTGGCACAATATCCTTCTTTTTCAAAACCATGGTTAAAGGCCCCGGCCAAAATTTCTCGGCAAGCTTTTTTATTCTGACATCATCAGTCTCGGCAATATCTTCAAGTTGTTTGATATCGCAAATGTGCAATATTAGCGGGTTGTCGGAAGGTCTTCCCTTTGCGGCATATATTTTTTTTGATGCCTCGGGATTGAGTCCGTCTCCCCCCAGTCCGTATACCGTTTCCGTGGGGAATGCAACAAGTCCGCCTTTTCTTATTATTTCTCCGGCGTCTTTGATTATTTTGTTATAATCATCGTTTTCTTCTATATTAGATACAATTGTTTTCATAATTAATAATACTTGGCAACAACCGACCAAACATCCGATGTTTCCTGACCCAACTGCCAGAAAGCAACGCCGCCCATATCTTTGGAACTGATAAGCTCGAGTTTTTTATCGATTGTCTCCGCATTTTCAATCCAATATTGGTGAATAATCTGATCTTCGGTATATTCGTAGTAATACATGTTAATGTCGCTTTGCCATGTTGCGTTTGCTAAATACTTAATGGCATTCGGCATCATGTATGTTGTCTGTTCAAGAGTGTAGCGGCCGTATTCTTCGTTTTCGTAGAATTTGTTACCGTCTTCCGCAACCGCTGCCGGAATAATTCTCCATTCTCTTGAATAGAAAGGAACAGCAATTACTGTTTTTTCGGGATCCACCATTGTGCTCATTGTTTCAATGATGTCGGAAATAAACTGTGTATCCGAGTTAGCGCCGGTATTTCCCGTTCCTCTGTAATGGTCATATGCCATAATCACAACATAATCCATGAGTTTTCCTTGTTCCGCAAGGTCGTAGTAAGCTCTGTACTCCGACGGTGGGTAGTTATCCATGGAAATAATAATGTCATTTTCGTGACAAGCTATGGAGATTTCACGCATAAACTGCATAAAATCATCAGCCGTTTCTTCGTTTATATATTCAAAATCAAGATTGATACCATCAAGTCCGTACTGTTTTGCAATAGAAACAAGGTTATTTACCAAAGCTTTTCTTGCAGATGTGTGACTTAATGTTTCTCTTATGCTTTCTTTTCCGTCTTCAAGGTTAAAGTCGTCAACCATGGCCCAAACTTGGTAACCTTTCCCGTGCGCCGACTTAATATATGAAGAACTGCAAGAATCCTTAACATTGCCATTGCCATCCGAAACGCTTAACCAACACGGTGAAATAACATTTAATGACTTGTCGTTTTTGGTTATTTCTTCCAATGTTCCGCCCATGTTGTTCCAAGCCAGGCAAACCTTCTTTCCGATGCTGTTGCTTGTATATTCAGGCTCGCTAAACTGCGAATCCAAATCCTTTGTTTCCGTCTTTGTAACTTTGTTACTCTTTAAATAACCGAGATAACCGTCTTTGGTCATAACTCTCGTCCAATCATCAAGCTCTTCAACCACCAAAACTTCGTCACCTTTTGTAACATCGGCAACTATAGGGCTTTTTATACCTCCGAGCTTTCTGATTTGTGTGTCTTTTTTAACGCTTGCCGTATCAACATCGCTGAAATCATATGTAACATAGATATGATTTGGATTGTCGCTTACAACAAATGTCACCGGTGTTACGCTTGAAATAAAATCAATTGCAACATAAGCCTGTGAGTCTTGCTTAATAACTATGGCATAGCCAAGGTCCGTTTTTTCACCGTCCACGCTGTAATATGTGTTTCCCGGCTCTGCCTGCTTCGATTCAACCGCATTTGTAAAAATAAAATGATCTTCGTTATAATCGAAATATATTCTGTCATCGAAGTATTCTTTTGCAAGAGCATAAGGAACGTAGATTTCGCCGTCCTGCATAATTGCTCTTTCATCCGCAATATAAGTCTGCATAACTATTGCATACTCGTTTTCCCCGGCTGCGGCTATTCCTTTTTCCTCGTCCGCATAAAGCTTAAATACTTCGTTTAAATCCGCTCTTTCCGTTGAAGGTTTATATTTTGTAATTGCAACCGCTCCGATCATCATCGCAACGCAAGCCACAACGACAATTATTACTATAAGAACGATTGGGTTTTTCTTTTTTCTTCTTCTGGCCAAAACTGTTCTCCTTATTATCGCTAATTTACCGCAATCCCCGAAAAGCCTTGAGGGCTTTTCGGTTTTTGCAGTCATCTTTGTCATTATAACACCTTTGGCTGTTATAGTCACTTTATAAATTGTTTAATAATAAATCCCACCCGTGGCTTGTCCTTGGTTATTTTCCTTAAAATAATCAGCCACAGCCTCCCTATAAATCTTTTAATACATTCTTTTGAAGTTGATTTCTTCGACGATTCCTTTTTCGTTGGTCACATAATCACGCATATATCCTTTTTCTTCGAACAAAAAACATTCCGCCGCAACTTCTTCAGGAGTTGATGGAACACCTTCCAATGCGAGACGCAGGCCGTTTTCCCGATATCCTTGTAATTCATTTAACAAAAAAACAAAGAGAGTCTTTTCTGAAGGATTTTCATCAATTTTCATAATTGCCACTCCTTTTATGTGCTTCTCCCTATTAAAATGTATACTCCCGGATTCTTTGTGATAACAGAATTCCTTTTTAAAATGGTTTTGCCTTTGATTATCTACTGTGTAATATAGATTGATAGACTAAATAGACTTACTTAAATGGTGTTAAAATAAGAATAATAATTTCTTAAATTCAGGTTTTGTTAAACTCCTTTCATAAAAATTTCGATCGACTCTTAACCAAACCCATGCGTAGTATACAAGAGAATTCCTTTATTTTCAAGGGAAAAATTGTATTTATTTAGTACTTTGTTCCCATTGCACATCTCTTATTTTATTTGCATAATATGTCGATATAAGTTATACTACAAATATAAGATGAGCTAATTATACTCATATATAAATTTTCTATGAAAAGAGGTGCTGAATATGAAAATAGAAAAAATCAATGATAATCAAATACGATGCACTTTAAACAGAAATGATCTGATTTCAAGGCAGATTAAGCTCAGCGAGCTTGCCTACGGAACAGAAAAAGCAAAATCTCTTTTTAAAGATATGATTCAACAGGCTGCCGATGAATTCGGTTTCGAGGCAGACGATATACCTTTAATGATAGAGGCAATTCCGACAAGTACGGATTCAATCATCTTAATTATTACAAAGGTCGAGGATCCGGAAGAGTTGGATACGCGTTTTTCAAATTTCTCTTCCGCAAAAGAGGATAACGACTTCGATCAAATATCCAAATTGGAAGACGAAATAAACGGAGCTACCGCGCTTCTTCGTGATGTTTTTGCGGCAGCAACCAACAAAAACGGCGGAAAGGTTTCCGATACGGACGAAACATTCACTCCGTTAAACAAATCCATTGCGCCTGAAAAACCGGCTAAAGCAAAAGCTTCTTTGAACAAAGATTTACTTAAAAATACACCTAAGGATATTGAAATGCTTTATTCTTTTGATGATATGGAGACTGTTCTCGGACTTTCAACGGTTATCAAAGATATCTGCCACGGCAGAAGCACTCTTTACAAATATCCTGTAGATAACAGATATTACTTATTACTCAGAAAAGATTTCAGTTCAGCGGAAGACTTTAGCAAGATGTGTAACATCATTTCGGAATACGGCTTCAGATCAAACATTTCTTATGCGGGAAGTGCATTTATGAAAGAACACTTTGAAGTGATTTTAAAAGACAAAGCTATTCAGAAGCTTGCAAATATCTAATTATTAAAAGCAAAAACCGACGCTTAAAGCGTCGGTTTTTTAATTTTCTTCTTAAATTAGTCTTCTGCGATAGCGCTAACAGGACAGGCTGAAGCACATGATCCGCAGCTGATGCATTTATCAGCATCGATCTGCTGCTGTGAACCTGCGTCTGAGATAGCTTCAACAGGACATTCACCTACGCATGAACCACAGTTAATGCAAGCGTCTGAAATTTTATATGCCATTTATTCTTCCTCCTTAAAAATATGTTTCTTACATTTTATACCAAAAGTTTTTAAAACACAAGCAAATCTCTTTATTTTAACAATATCTTTACACAATGTTCAAATAATAAACAATTTGCATATCCTTTTTTCTTGCAAAATATTTTCAGCTATAATATAATATCAAATACTATCAGATTTTATACGTCGCACGTAATCGTAAACAGCGACAAAACATTTTTAAAGGAGGAAAAAATAATGTCAGTAGATAAAGATACACTTATTGGTGACATCGTAAGAATGGACCAAGGCTTAGTAATGATTTTAATGAACGCAGGTATGGGTTGCGTAGGTTGCCCATCAGCACAGGCTGAAACATTGGAGCAGGCTTGCATGGTTCACGGCATGAGAGTTGATTCACTCGTTGATGAGATGAATACATATCTTGCTTCAAAATAATTTTTTAAAAAAATCAAGGCAATGTTTACTTTTGTAGACATTGCCTTTTTTCTTTAATCTTTTTTCTTTGATGCTTCGTAACCCACAAATTTCATGAAATTTGAGAGCCACATCAACTTGTCGGTACCAACCGGACCGTTTCTTTGCTTAGCCGTAATTATTTCCGTTACGCCTTTATCGGGACTTTCCGGATTGTAATAATCGTCACGATATAAGAACATTACAATATCCGCATCCTGCTCGATTGCACCGGACTCACGAAGATCCGAAAGCATAGGGCGATGGTCGGTTCTTGACTCAACCGCACGAGAAAGCTGCGACAGTGCTATTACCGGCACGTTCAGCTCTCTTGCCAAGCCTTTAAGAGCACGAGAAATCTCGGAAATTTCCTGCTGCCTGCTTTCCGAACGACCGCTGCCGTTCATAAGCTGCAAGTAGTCAATCATGATTATATCTATATTGTGTTCAAGCTTGTATTTTCTGCATTTTGAGCGCATTTCCGGAATAGTGATACCGGACTTGTCTTCTATTATAAGTCTCGAATGGCCCACAACATCAGCGGCCTCAATCAAAGAGTCATAATCTTTTTCGTCAAGACGACCCGACATGATTTTTTGTCCGTCGATACGACCTTCCTGAGCCAAAAGACGGTTAACAAGCTGAACCTTCGGCATTTCCAAACTGAATATAAGAACTGTTTTTCCGTTCTTAAACATATTTTGGGCAAGGTTAAGAACAAAAGCCGTCTTACCCATAGACGGACGGGCGGCAACCAATATAAGGTCCGAATTTTGGAGACCCGATGTCCTTCTGTCCAAATCCGCAAAGCCCGTTGAAATACCCGTAATACCATCCGTCGAGGCGCTTGCCAGCTCGATTCTGTCCAGCGCTTCTCTTACGACCTCGCTGATAGGCACATAATCGCTTGAGCCTTTTGATTGCAAAAGCTTGAAAACTCGCTGCTCCGTATCATCAAGCAAATTGCCCACCGTATCGCTTTCGGCATAACAATTGTTTGCTATTTCTTCCGTCATTTAATCATGCGGCGAAGCATGGCTTTTTCATAAACTATCTCCGCATAATTTTTAATATTTGCCGATGTGGGAACCGCCTGAATAATCTCCCTTAAAGAATCTCTGCTTGCGATTTCTTTGGGAACATTTTTATCCCCTATTTTTTCGGCAATGGTTATATCATCAACCGGCTTTCCCTCATTATATAATTCCGCAATTGCTTCAAACAATGCCCCATAGTTTTTATTGTAAAAATCGTCCTTTGTAAGACCGACGGTTTCGCAAGCCACCGAAATGGCGTCTTTATCCATAATCATGGCGCCGATTACGGACTGCTCCGCCTGTATGCTATGCGGCATCACTCTTTTTAAAAGAGCTTCATCCATAAATCAATACCTAACCTTCTACAACTTTAACGGTTAAATCCGCAGTAACGTCCTTGTGCAATTTAACCTGAATGATGTGGCTGCCCAGAGTTTTTATAGGCTCCTTCATCTGAATTTTTTTCTTATCGATATCAAGCTTCATCTGTTCGGCAACTGCCGCACCGATTTCTTTTGCGGAAACGGCACCGAAAAGCTTGCCGCCTTCTCCGGCCTTGATTTTAAGCTCAACAGAGCCTTCTTCAATCTTAACTTTAAGCTCTTTTGCAGCTTCCAAGCGTTCTTTTGCAAGCTTGTCATCGTTTGCTTTTTGGAGCTTAAGATCGTTCATGTGCTGAGAGTTTGCTTCAACACCTTTTTTCTTCGGCAAAATAAAGTTTCTTGCGTAACCATCGTTAACATCTACAATATCTCCCTTTTTGCCGAGAGATTTAACATCTTCAAGTAATATAACTTTCATTATAGGTCTCCCTCTTCCATCATTTTATTTACTGTTTCTTTTATTATGCGCTTAGCCTCGTTGATGGTGCAGTTGGAAAGCTGTGCTCCGGCTGTGTTCATGTGACCGCCGCCGCCGATTCTTTCCATAACCAGCTGAACGTTAAGTTCTCCCGTTGAACGAGCGCTGATATAGATTTTATTGTTATAATCCGTAAGAACGAAACTTGCTTTGACATTGTTAATGCTGAGCAAATCGTTGGCTGTTTGAGCAACCACAACCGTTGGGCTTTCGATATCTACCGACGGACATTCCGTAATGGCAAATTGGTCGTCAAAAATCTCAGCCTTTGTAATTGCCTCGGCTTTAGCCTTGAAATCGCTTAAATCATCTCTGAAAAGCTCGCGAACTCTGGTAATGTCCGCACCCATTTTTTTAAGGTAAGCTGCTGCCTCAAAGGTTCTTACACCCGTGTTTGTTGAAAAATAGTTGGTATCAATAAGAATACCGGCATATAAAGCTTCCGCTTCAATCTTCTTAAGCTTGATAGAGTCGGAAACGTATTGCAAAAGCTCCGTAACCATTTCGCTGGCGGATGATGCAAAAGGCTCAATGTAGGACAAAACAGGATTTTCGATAATGGACGAACTCTGTCTGTGATGATCCACAACAACAATGCTTTTTGCAAGAGATAAAAGTTCCGGACATTCCACGATTTCCGGCTTGCTTGTATCCACAACCGCAAGAACCGTGGTTTCGTCTATGAGTTCTTTTGCGCGTTCCTCATCTATAAATGTATCGTTTAAATAGTCTTCATCGCTGTTAAAAAGCTCGATGATAGGCTTAACCGTCGTGGTTGTTTCATTGATTATTATGTAAGCACGCTTGCCGTAAGCCTTGGCTGCCTTGAAAAGACCGATGGATGCGCCGAAGGAATCAATATCTCCCACACGGTGGCCCATAATAATGACTTTGTCTTTTTCAAGAAGAATCTGCTTAAGGGCATGAGCTTTAACTCTGGCTTTAACTTTTGTATTTTTCTCAACGGACTTGCTTTTGCCGCCGTAGTAGTAGATTTTTTCCCCTTCTTTAACAACCGCCTGGTCACCGCCGCGTCCCAGGGCAAGATCGATAGCCGCACGGGCAAAATCGCAGTTTTGATTGTAACCGCTGCCGCCCACACCAATACCTATACTGATGGTAACAGGGTTGTCGTTGCCTAAGTTAACTTCTTTTATTTCATCCAATATTTCAAATTTGTTACTTTGAAGGCCCGAAAGATACTGGCGCTTGAAAGCAATGAAATATCTGTCTTTTTCAAGTTTACGAACGATACCGTCCATTTCGAAGAAATAACCGGTAATCTTTCTGTCCAGAAGACCGATTAAAAGAGCACGTCTCACATCTTCGATTTCGTTCAAGATTTCTTCGTAGTTATCAAGATAAATAAGACCCGTAACCATCTGCTGATCTACGATTTCTTTTTGCATTTTTTTCATTTGAGTTTCATCAAAGAAATAAACCGCAACAAAATAAGGACGATCAACATTTAAGTTAAGGACTTTGTTGCCTTTAAAATCCTCCGGCGGAATGAGCTTTTTAAGCTCTACTCGGTAATTTTTGTCATTATGAACAAGGTTGATAACCTTTTCCGTCTCAAAGTCCAAATCTTCAAGTGTTATATCTTTAAACTCCGTCAAAAAGCTTCTGTTTTCGCGAAGTTTGTTATCTGTCATTTCGGCCATTCGGGTATTCATCCACAAAAGCTGACCGTATCCGTCCAAGATACCGTAAGGAATAACAAGGTCTTTAATAAACTCGCCCTGAACCTGCGAATATTCTTCCGCAAATTCCACAAGTTCGTGAACCATTTTTTTACGATTGACCAAGTGGATAATAATAACCGCAACGGCGTAAACAGCCGTGCAAATAATTGCCACAATGCCGGCATTGACACTAACAAAGAACAACCCTATTGCAAGCGCCGCAAAAAACGCTATAACAATAAGCGGCCATGTGAAATATAGATTAAGCCTTTTGTGAACTTTAATTCTGTTTTTCATAATTTCTCCCAAAATACCATATACAAGCCAATGGACAATCCACAGCATTAACACATCTGTCAGAGGATTTAATCTGACAGTTTATATTATATCATTAAATCCCGGAAAAGGAAAATTGAATAAATATCGGCAATTTTATTTTCGATTTGGAAGCTAGCCATTCGTCATAAATTTCTTGTGTAAATATTATAGGATTTTCGGGGGATAAAATAAAGCCCGCGTTGCGGCGGGCTTTAAGCGTATAATTAAGATTCTATTTTCTGTGTCTCCTTCCTGTACAAGTATGAATCGCATACATACTTGTCTTCGCTTGCTCTTTTCATATAGATTCTTACATTTGACACAATATTTTTATCCGCAGAATAATAATCATCTCTGTGAAGAATCAATATATTGTTATATCGGATGTGGCTTTTTGTTTTTAACACTTCATTAAAAACAAGTTCGGGACTTTTGCGGTTATACATGCTATTTGCTACATTTTCTCCTATTCCGTCGATGGCAAGAACCGGACATTTAAATATATTAGAAATTCCAGCGATTCTTCTTATTGTTTCTTCCTTAGGCCTCTTAGAGTTTTCATTGCAAATGATATTTGATACATTATCAATTATGAACAAATCTACATCTTCCTTAATACTTTCACATTTTTTTCTAATGCTCCCCATGGAATCATCATAACAATAAATAAAGTCTATATTTGCATTTTCTATATAGTTCACAGCACGAGTCAGCTTTTCAAAGTCTGAGTCCTTTGATAATTTTATTGTATTAATATTGCCTAAAATTCCGGCCATTCTGTGTATAAGAGTTATTCTTGACTCCTCTGTAAGAATAATAACAACTTTTTTATTTTCCAAGATGTATGTGCATGCAATATTAAGTGCAAGAGCTTTTCGCCCAATGCAGGTTACTCCCAAAATGTTATAAACTCCTTTTTTAAGCCCCCCATAGTAATTATCAATCGGATTAATATGCGACTTTTGCATAATATGTTTGCAATCATAGATTGATGCATACTGCTTTCTAATTGAAGCGTTATCCTCTGTTATTTCAGCCTCCTTCTTTATTGCTTCAGCCTCCTTAAGCTCATCCTCAAATAGCAAATCCATAGTGGTGCCAAGTATATTACATAATTTTATAATCCTTTGAACTTCCGGATATCCATCCCCTGCTTCCCACTTAGATATCGATTGTCTACTGACACCCAGCTTTTCTGCAAGCTGTTCCTGAGATAAATTATTCGCTTTTCGCTCTAATTTTAACATTTCACAAAAACTCATATTTTCCTCCAAAATCTTTGTTGGTATAAGTTTAAATCACCAAGAAGAATAATTCCACCAACCTAGGCTTGCGAGATGCAATTTTAAGTTGCTATCAACCGCATATGCAACGAACAACGTCTGAAATAATGTACTTTTTCTTTTTACTCTACTGTTAACTATATTTTATAGTTTTACCTATCAAAAAGAATGTTTTCCTCCTTTCCCTTATTCTTCCCATATTTTGCAACCTTCTATATCTGCCTCAATATAATCCCTGCCTGCAAGCATCAGTGTTTCTCTTCCTGCTCTCCAACTATCAAGCCAGGAATAGTATTCGTCCTTAGCGTCCTGTTCCGTTTCAAAATCTTCATCAACTAATTCTGAAGTTCCATCACTAAAGTATATTTCTAATTTCCATGACATAGCTGATTCCTCCTCATAAAAAATCATTTTCTTAACTGTTTTAATTGATTTTAATTCTCCATTATTTATTTCTGTATGGAGCTTATAGTTTCTGATCCAATACATGTTAACAATCACGTCCCAAAAAACGATTAAGCTTAATATTTCCAACATCAGCATCATTTTTAGGCATATTGTCATCGTAAAATCTTCCCTGATACTCCATTTCGTCATATAATTGTCCATCGAAGGAATATAAACCTTCTTCTGTCAACATTTCATTTTCAGCATCTTCTCTTGAGTATTTTTCTTCATCAAAGAAAATCCCTTCATATTTACCGTTTACGTTGTGTCCTTTAAATAAATGATTCATATTACTTCTCCTTTCTCGTTTTTAATCCTACTCTCGTATACCTAAGCAGATTCTCCTGTTCTATAATTTTTAACCCAAGTCTGTCCTTCATTAAGTACATAACCATTTTCTCCTGCAGTTGCAATCTTTTCTGTTGATGCTTTAAATCCATACGGCAAATTACGAATATGTTTAGATACATCGTGAGGCGCTCTTTCAATCGACGCAATATTATTTTCAACAACATCTCTTGCAAGCGCAACTTCTGATTTTAAGGCATTATTTGGCACTGGGATGACATTGAATTTCTTTTTTTCAGAATCCTTGAGGGACGTCGAGCACTCTTCAAATCCAAAATATTTGTTTTGATTCAAGCAATTATCATCATTGTGAGTGTTGCCTTTTATTGACTGGTTTGAAGATGAGGTAATCGCTAAGTACGTAGTGTATCCACAAACTAGTCCTCCTACAGCTAAAGCAATAATTTCTAACCAATGATTCTTAAGAAAATCGCGAAACCCTACATACTTGCCTTTTGTTTTATTTTGCATTATGAGTACACTCCTTTCATTTTTTGCTTTATATTCCTCGTCTTTTCTTATATGCTTGCTGATTCTTTGTAATATTTGATACCTTACAGTCGGATCTCATATCTCGTCCATCCATTTGCCTTATTGCACCTACTGCTCTTATTTTTTTTTCAATGTATCCTATATCTTTTTTTGAAGTAAACAATAACATTTTTATTTCCTCCTTTTCCTCAATAATTTTTTCTAGTGGGTTTC
>JAEEGH010008354.1_pt1 | contig 24517 bp, 17 predicted proteins | sample 9134181 | NCBI WGS metagenome assembly JAEEGH01 (sample SAMN16246544, study PRJNA631951) | gut metagenome | biome: gut microbiome; feature: rumen; material: DP-attached | host: Bos | place: Iran: Karaj | collected 2018-10
ATCGCAATATAGTATCAGATGCTTGGTATCAGGATCATACAGACGGGTCTGCATAATATCGATAAGTTCGAGTATGTTCTTTTTCAGACCGGGATCCGGCCAGGCGAAATAGAGATTCGTGAATCCTTCCATCAGATGGATGTGGGTATTCATCGTCTTGGTGGCATTCTCGTGCTCATCGACCCCAACCACATCGGTATGGCTCCAGTCGCGGTCGAAGACCTCGTAGTATCCCTTGCGTGCGGTGTCGTGTGTTCGTTTCTCAAGAGTGTAGTATATCTCTTTTGCGGCTTCGAGGCTGCTCACGTCGCCGGTGGCGCGGAAGTGTTCGGACAAGCCGTATACGGCGAAGGCGTTGGCGTAGGTCTGCTTCGTGCCGTCAGACATATTGCCGTCCTTGTCCACATTCCAGAAGACTCCGCCGTAGCGCTTGTCGATGAAGTGTGCCTTGAAATACTCAGCTGCGCGGTCGGCCAGCTCCTTGTATTTCGGCAGGCCGTATATCCGGTAGGCCCGCGAGAATGTCCAGAGGATGCGTGCATTCAGGATGGCTCCCTTGTCACTCTCCACCGCACTGCCGTCGTTCATCACGGTGCCATAAAAACCGCCTGCGGGATCGACTGAGTAGTCGGTCCAGAAAGGAAGGATGTTTCCGGTAAGGTTGTCTTCTATGGATTGTGAAAGATTGTCAATCTGGCTGCGGGTCTGGGCCGGCAGGACAGTCGGAACCAGCAGGGCTAGAATAATTACGAATACATATATGCGTTTCATATCATCAAATTTACAGAAAACCCCATTAATAAAAAAAGACGGCCCGTAAGCCGTCTTTTCCTATGAATCTTGTAAAATCCTATTTCTTTATGAACTCGACACGGCGGTTCTTGGCGCGGCCTTCGTCGGTGCCGTTGTCGGCAACCGGTTCGTGGCTTCCCTTGCCGACGGGTCGGAGGTTGAAAGGATCCACGCCTTCCTTCTCAAGGGCGGCAACTACGGCTTCGGCTCGCTGCTGGCTGAGAGGGTCGTTCACTGCATCAGAGCCCTGGTTGTCGGTATGCCCCTGAACCTCGAAGCGGGCAGAAGGGTTCTTCTTCATATACTCGGCTACCTTCTGGATTTCCTCCATAGATTCGGGTTTCAGAGTGGCCTTCCCGGTCTCGAACAGGATGTTGTTGGTAACGAACTTACCGGTCTCCTCAATTGCCTTTGAAACAGCATCGGCAAAATCGGTGGTGTTGCGCTCATATAGATCCATCGCACCTTTGGCCATTACGACATTACGGATGTAGACGCCTTTCTTGCTGTCCGAGCTTCCTTCCATATGCCATTTTACTGGCTGTTGCATATTGGGGATATTGACGATTCGTGCACCGTTCAAATACACTTTCATTGCACGTTTATTGAAAGAGAATGCTATGTGGTTCCAGTCGTTTTTCTTGAACCACTTGTCAATCTCGTTGTCCGATGCGTGGAATTCCACGCCATTGCCATTGGGATTCCTTGCAGTGCCTCCCCAATTGATACCGCGACCATATCCTTTGCTGTCATTATCCATAAAATCGGGATGGGTTTCGGGGCTGGTACGGATATCAAATACCTGATGATCGTCTGCCCCAAGCATACGAATATCCAATGTTGCATCCCAACTGCTTCCTGGCTGGGCGGGTTGAGACAGAACATCAAACTCTATGGTAAACAGCTCCGGAAGATAATCTTCCTCCTTCATCAAAGGGAATATACGGCCATTCTCCTCCAACTTTATGGCTTTTACTCCCTTGATGGTAACAACTTCTGCGTAGCCACTGCTGATATCCCACATAGAAGGGAACTCTCCGACCTGTTCTTTCTCGACGGTATCGTCGAAGAAAACAACAGCACCGCGCTGGAAGTCGCCATTGGCGTTTTCGGAAGTTCCGACATCTTCGTGAGCTTCCGGCTTCTTTTCGCCGCAGTCATCGCAGAAATTGCCGGTGTTGCCGGTGGCTCCGCACTCAGGGCAGGTCCAGCCCACGGTCTCACCGTCGTCCTTGGAATTGTTGTTGCGGGCAGACTTGTCGTTGTCATTGTTTTTCTTGCCGCCGAGGATGCCGTCCAGCGCTTTGTTGACGCCGTTCTCGACTTTGTTCCCGATGTTGTTCTCTACTGCATTTTTGGCTCTTTCGCCGAGATTCTTGAGAATACCCTGTGCGCTTGCAGTGCCGCAGATGAGGAGAAGGCTCATAACGAGCAAAAGAATCTTTTTCATTATCGTGTGTTTTATAGATTTCAATCCAACATAAAGGTCACCATATTCTGCTCCATAAGCACCACCCCAAAGGGTGGAAATGCCCCCTATTTGGTACGGTAACAGTGTAATATGTTATCTTTATAATATGAAAAGATTCGGAAGACTCATATTGACGGTCAGTTTTGCTGTCACAATATTCTCCCAGCAAATGACGGGATACAATGACCACAGGGGCCATAATGTCGATTCCCTCGAGGCAACGGTAGCCCGCTGGACGCAGCAGGACATAGATACCGCTTCGGACAGCGCCCTTTCCAGGCTGCTTCTGGATTATGAGGAGTTGATGCAGGGCTATCTTCAGACAAACGGCGTCAAGAGCGAGTACTATGCGCGCAAGCTCTTGGGCCTTGGCCAGAAGAAAGGATGGCAGAATTCCGTCAAGGATGCGGCCAAGATAATCGGCCAGCATTTCTGGGCGAAAGATCAGTACGACAGCGCCGCCTTCTATTACAACATTGCACTTGAGGCACTGGACAAGATGGCTGCCGGGGCCACCTCGCCGACGAATCCTGAAGGGTATGACCAGATGCAGCTGGATGACGGCTATTCGTCGATGTATGGCACCCTGGGCAACCTTTACAATATGATGGGGGACCTGGACAAGGCTTTCGAGTATTATGGCAGGGCTGGGGAGATATTCGACCGCTACGGTTGGAACGAGAGCAACGCCGTCCTCCATTACAATATGGGAGAGACGTGGCTGGAGGAAAAGGAATACGGCAAAGCCCGCGAATGTTATGAGAAAGCGCTGGACTATGGCCGCGCCGCAGGGGATTCTCTATGGATAGCCAGTCCGTTAAAGGGCCTTGGAGCCTTGTATCTCGCCGAAGGACGTATCCGCAAAGGTCTGCAATGCCTTGAAGAAGCAGACAAATATTTCTCCCTTCACGAAGACCAGGAGTTCAGGGCAAGGCTCGAGACGCTTGACATTATGGGCAAACTGCTGCGCGAGCAGCGACGCCATCTGATATTGGCCATATTATCTTTGGCATTGATAGCCGTGCTCGCCGCCTCCGCATTTCTGCTGGGCCGCAAACTTCGCAGTTCCCGCAAGGACAACAAGGAGGTCGGGGATGTCCTGGAAGAAACCATCGGCGAGATTAATGTGCTGCAGGGTACCCCGGAACTGTCCGAGCGTGAAATGGAGATTCTCCGCCTGATGTCGGAAGGCTTCACAGGCCCGCAGATTGCAGACAAGATATACCTGAGCCCCGAGACCATCAAATGGTATCGCAAGAAGCTCCTTGTGAAATTCGACGCGGCAAACACCCCCGAACTGATCTCGAAGGCGAAGAATGCCAGGATTCTTTAGCGTTCTCTAGCGTTCAAACACTGGAATTGCATTGATGTCGACAGGCACTTCTACGTAGCGGCCGCCTTCATAGTGCGCTCCCGTGCGGGAATCGGTCCATCCGCCTTCATTTTTCGGAAGGTAGACTTTCCAGCTGCTTACTCCGGCTTCGGTGACGGGGCAGACCAGATATTTAGGGCCGAACATAAACTCGCAGTCCTGTTTGAGCGCCTCGGGGTCGTCGGCAAAGTCGAAGACCAGCGGACGCATCAGCGTATATCCTTCTTCAGACACTTTCTTTGCGCAGTCCAGGATGTAGGGACGAAGCTGCTCGCGCTGTTTCATTGCGGCAGCCATCAGGTTGTAAGTTTGCTCGCTGTAGCGCCAGGGCTCTGTCTGGCTCATATAGCCGTGAACTCGCATAAACGGCAGGAAGACTGAAGCTTGAACCCAGCGTACGAGCCTCTCCTGATACTCCTCAGAAGTATACTGGTCACCGGGACGGAAGAAACCGCCGGCATCGTAGGTCCACCAGGGAAGTCCTGCTGCCATCTGTCCCAGGCCGCCTGCAATCTGCCTGCGCAGAGTGACGAAGTCGTTGCCGACGTCGCCGGACCAGGTCACCACGCCGTAGCGCTGGATGCCGGTGAATGCGCTGCGGGTGAGGATTACAGGGTTGTGGTCAGGAGTGACATCTTTCAGCCCCTCGTACATCGTACGGTTCACCATCAGAGGGTAAACATTGCGGTAGAACTCTCCCGGAATCTGGTCAGGTCCTATCAGACGTCCTGCAAGGTCGTCATTCTCAGGCTCGGTAGCGTCGAACCACCAGGCGTCTATGCCGTAAGGAATGGCAAGGCTGTCACGGAAGTTCTGCACATAGAATGCTGCTGCATCCGGTTTGAAAAAGTCTATCCAGTCGGTGCCGTCGATATAGAAGCCGCGCTCGTTGAGTTTCTGCCCGAGGGCGCAGTTGCGGTCGACCTTCGACCAGACGGAAATCATAAAGCGTGTGCCCATCTCGTGTAGGGCGGAGGTCAACGCAGCCGGATCGGGGTAGTGTACGCGGTCAAACTCCATAGAGTTCCAGCCGGTGTTTCCCCACCACTGCCAATCCTGAACTATGACATCAAGCGGCAGTCCGCGCTCCTTGAAGCCATTGGCATTTTCCAGAATCTCGTCCTGAGAGTGGTATCGCTCGCGGCAGTGGATGTAGCCGAACATCCAGTCGGCCATCTGCGGCACGGGGCCGGTGAGCGTACGGTAAGTTGAAATGACCTCGTCAGCCTTGCCGGCAAACACAGTATAGTCAAGTGCGGCGGCGACGGGTGAACTCAGCACGGTCTCGTCGGTGACTTTGCGCCAGAACACCTGCGGATTGTCGCCTCTCACTCCTTCGACACTCAGTTCGTGCCGGCCGGCGGGGAAAGTGACGATGACCGATGAAGTAGGGGGCAGCCAGGTGTTGGAGACATCGATGACAGCCTCTCCGTCTACTGAGAGGAAATGCCTGCGGGCCATTTTCTGCCCTACGTCGAGCAGGAGTGCGTATTCGCCCCCTTCAGGGACTTCCAGTGTGCCTATGAAATTACGGTTGCGGCGTATCTCTCGCCTGTTTCCGGAAGTTCCGGTAGCATTGACCGTAACATCTTCACCCTCTTCTGCGGGAGTCAGGGTGACACTCTGCGAGGCAGGGTTGAAATCGGTCAGTCCGTAGTTGTTCCAAAGCAGGCCGTAGCCTTTGCTTGACAGCACGAACGGGATGGCTATCTGGGTATTGACCTGAGTCAGCCGGCGGGTAAGGCCCCGGATGTCGAGATAGCCGTCCTGGAACTGTCCCGTACCGTAGAGATGCTCATCCTTCGGCGATTCGAAAGACTGTGAAACGGCATAAACGGGTACGTTCTGAACCATAGAGGGCTGCAGTTTGCGACCTCCGGGCACTTCGCTCAGCAATACGTTGCCCTGGGCGTCAAGGAAGGTCAAAGTCCCCTCTGCGCTGGAGTAACGGACTGTCATTCCGGATGTGCTAAGTTCCGTTCCGGCATCGCTTTTCTTTACCTTGAAGGCCGGCTTGCGGACTTTTTCGGTGTATACCAGCTCTTCGGGCAGTGTCTGTCCGTCAGGAATGACCTGTACACGGACAGCATTGGAGTAGAGAGGGCTGAGGACAAGGGTGCCGTCTTCGGTCTTGATGCGTACGGAACCGTTAGAGCAAGCGTTGCAGAACAGAAATGCAATGCACAAAGCCAGTATCACTGACAGGCTGCGTTTTAAGGAAGTAGGGCTCATTGGAAAACTGCGGTTTGATATAACTTATCAAAAGTACTAAAAAGATTGCTAACTTAGTTCCACAATGCCCGATACGATAAAACAAAAGATAATGAAAATGAACAGTTTCAAGAAAGTGTTTTCTATGCTGGCTTTTCTGCTGGCTTGCAGTGCTCTGACACTGGCGCAGAATGCAGCCCAGCCTCAGGCGTTCAATTTTCCGAAGCCTGACGTAATGTTCGATATTTGGCCAAATGGCGCTCCGACGGACAATGGCCTTACAGGCGAAGAACAGGATTTCGGCAACCACGTGGCAAATGTTACCAAACCCACTCTTGCTGTGTTCCTTCCCGAGAAGCCCAACGGACTGGCCATCCTCGTATGTCCTGGTGGTGGCTATTCTTCAGTGTGGGACAAGACGGAAGGCTATGCCAACTCAAAGTGGTATACCGACCGCGGCATCGTATATGCTGTGATCAAATACCGTCTGCCCAACGGCCATCACGAGGTTCCGTTGGATGATGTGCACGAAGCAATGCGCATACTCAAGTCCCACGCAGCCGAGTATGGCTTCAACAAACTGGGAATTGCAGGCTGCTCTGCAGGCGGTCATCTCGCTACGATGACTGCAACCCATTTCACGAATGCCGAGGAGCGACCCGACTTCCAGGTTTTGTTCTATCCTGTAGTCTCATCCGATCCTGCAATCGCACATATGGGTTCCATCATCAATCTGCTCGGCCGTAATGCACCCAAGGCCCTTCAGGAAGAATACAGCAACGAAAAGCAGGTTACTGCCGACACTCCTCCAGCATTCATAATGGCAAACTCAGACGACCGTGTAGTGCCTTGCGAGAACAGTATCAGGTACTATGAGGCCCTGAGGGCACACGGCGTTCCGGCTGCACTGCACATCTATCCTGTCGGCGGTCACGGCTGGGCAGACCACCTAGACTTCCCTTACCGCGAGGCCTGGCTCCACGACCTCGGCATCTGGCTGGAAGGTTTCGTCGAGTAACAAAGCGTCTGCAAATGGTTCAGCAGATTGAGAAGCATCTTTCTGTGGGTGTAGTCATCCCTGTCTACAACGTGGCGGACTACATAGAGCGCAGCGTGCGGTCGGTTATGTGTCAGTCTTATCCTGCTGCAGAGTGCTTCATAGTGGATGACGCCTCCACCGACTGCAGCGTCGGGCTATGCAAAAAGCTTATCGAGAATTATGATGGCCCAACGCGTTTCACCATACTGCAACACGAAAGACACCGCGGTGTGTCTGCAGCCCGCAACACCGGAACAAATGCAGTTAGGGCTGATTATATCTACTATCTCGACAGCGACGACGAGATGACTGCCGATTGCTTGGCGAAACTTGTAAAGCCTGCCCTTGACGACAGCTCGCTGGAAATGGTTCTCGGTGACTTTATGATAGACCGTGTGGACGGCTCGGGAGGCCACAGTGTCAGAAGATCGAATTCCATGCTCAATACTCCTGATGTTCTCCATTCGCGTGAAGAGATACGTGCGTGGTTCTATGCAAGAGGCATGGAAAGGTCTGCAAACCTTTGGAACAAACTGCTGAAACTGTCGTTCGTCAAGGACAACAGTCTGTTCTGCAGGGAAGGTGTGATATATGAGGACCAGTTGTGGTCTTTTTATATGATGCGCTGCATCTGCAGTGTGGCTTTTGTGAAAGAGATCACATATATTTATTATCGACGTCCTTATTCGATTATGACAGGTACAGCCAACGCTGATAAGCAACAGTTCATCGGAGAAGTATTCAAGGAGGTGGCTGAAAATCTAATACCCGGACAATATGTAGAAGAGGCCGTAAGTTTCTCGCGCTTCTTCTGTCGTCACGCCATCAAAGCTCCCGATGACGAGCGATTCGCGAGTGCATATGAGGGCTTCTGCCGAGGACTGTCCGACAGCCGCCACTGCTTTGCACTTTTACGTTTGAAGCTGATGCGCCGTCTGTCCCGAAACACTGCCGGCCGGAAGATCTTCAGGTTCTTCTGCGAGATTTCTGACCTGATGCTGATGCTTCGTCGTATAATGCTGAAGCGTGTGGGCAACAACAGACTTATTGACTGGTCACCGCCTCTATGATTCATTCTCTTAGAGCCGCCCTGACGGACTTGCTATATTTTTTACTGTATTTTTAACCAAGACAATTATGAGAAAACAAGCATTCATCATTTTTGGCTTGTTGCTTTCAGTTGCACTTTCGGCACAGCAACGTGGCGCGACCAAAGACATAGCCGGCAAGGACTATCTGTATATGCACGGTTATGACGGACAGGAAGATTACCGGTCCAAACTTCTGATAAAAGAACTCACCTGGTCAGCCGACGGCTGGCCAAAGGTCATTTTATAGACAAAAAAAATCCTACCCGAGCGGGTAGGATTTTTTTTAATGACTTACGCAATTATTTGTTGATGGCACGGGCGACTTCGATGGCGGCGAGGCAGAGGAGCACGTACTGCGGAGCAGTGTTGATGCAGGACTCGTTCTCACCCCAGTGGAACGGGTAGTCGTCCTTGTTCTCGAAGAAGTCTTCCTTCACCAGAAGCCCGGGTACGATACCTCCCGGAATGAAGGAGTAGTCGGCACGGTTGGCATTGTAAGCTACCTTCTTGGTGTTCACACCCACGCCGGAAACAAAAGATACGTTACTGTCAGGGTGACAGCCGAAAAGGTAGTTCAGGCCTGCGAATACAAACTCGGGATCGATCATGTCAGGGAAGTATTTCCAAATCTTGTAGCAATTGTATGCGCTGGTGATGACAGAAGCATTGCCTGCCCAGCTGGCGCCTGTGATGGCTACGCCGTAAGGATTGTCCTGACCGCCGCGGGTAATCATCGCAACGTATGCGGGAACGAGAGCCTTGACCTTGTCCTGGAATTTCTTGTCCATATAAGGATAGATCTTCAGGGCATTAGTTAGGTTGGGACCACCGCTGAATGCGGCACCGAACATTCCGTTTGCAACGTTTCCATTGGAGCGTACAGGTTCGGGCTGGGCGTTGAGCTGCTGTTCGATGAGAGGAAGGAAGAAGTCCTTGTATTTCTGTTCGCCGGTGGCGATCCAGAGTTCGATGGCTGCGTTGATGCGGGAATCTCCGCCACCCATACGGCGTCCGCCGGCAGCGGCATTAGCATTGGCCTGCGGTGCTGCGGCTTCGAAATATTTGTTCCAGAGCATCACGGCATTCTTCAGAGAGCGTTCTGCCTCCTCAGGATAGTAAGGCTTCAGTGCCGGGTAGGCAGCTGCCAGAGACACAATGTCCTGCATCACTCCGGCAGGACTGAAGCGGCTGGTGAAGACGAAGCGGTCGTCAAGAGTGCCGGAGCGGTCACCCTTGACCTCGTAAGGCTTGAGCGACGGGTCATAGAACTTGCCGTCGGTCAGGGTCATGGCGTCGCCGAGGTGGTGGTAGTGGTGCATATCGGGCTGGCCGATAACCTGGGCCACGAAGCCGATGTTCTCAACCTGCGCATTGATGTTCAAGGTTCCGTGCATAATCAGCTGAACGTTGTCGGGAACTCCGTCGGGAACGTGTATGTCGGCATACTGGGTTTTCTCGTCGATGAGGGTCTGGTCGCGCATCGGCTGGAATTCACGCCAGATATAGGCGAGGTCCTGGGTGGTGTTGAGCACTGAGTTGGCCTGGATGTCGTAGTCTCCGGCATCATACCAGCCACCGATTGCAAGACCGGGAATATGCTCCAGCGGTTTGTATTTGTCATTTGTCACATCACCCTGGTAATATCCGTCGTGCAGACGTACGTTTGCAGGAGCCTGCAGGGCATCGTCCATATTGGCGCGTCCGTGCCATATGCGGTAGGCCTCGTTGACCTCCATATGGTCCATATTCACAACCAGCGAGAAGTCCATTGAAGGATGCCACTTGTCGCTGTAGACGTCCTTGTCGATGGGGAAGGCGTTGGTCTCGACTCCCTGATAATCGATGCAGTAGAGACCCGGTTCGCGCACATCGGTGAAGTCAAGCTGTACATAGTTGTAACGGCGGTGATATTCACCCCATACGTTTGCGTTGATGGTCTTGGCCACGGTCTTGCTGCCATCCGGATTCACGCGGAGAAGTTTTGCAGTCTTGGCGGGAGTGTCATTCTTGTCAAGCTCTACCACAGCGACTTTCTTCTGTGCGGGAGTGTAGCCTACCTGTGAGAAGCCGATGTTTGCAGGACGGATCCAATCCTTTGAGATGCTTGGCTCGAGATACCACTCCAGAACTTTGCCGGTCTTTCCGGCGGGCAGGAGTGAACGGAGCACGAACATACCGTTCTGTGCGAGGTGACGGCCGTCATAGATGCTGATCTCGAGGTCAGAGGTTACACCTACGCGAAGATCGTCATTCTCGGGGGCCAGCACGATCTGATGTCCCGTTGACATCGCGAGGGGCACGAGGAAGTCGCCTCGTCCACGGTCGTCAAAGGTTGATTCGCCGAAATACTGGGTAATTTTCTCGGATACGGGATGGACTTCGGTGTCGTGCATGGGAGAGCGGGGCAGGATGCGGCCCTTTCCATCAACGAGATAGTTGTTGCCGAAATATGAGGCAGGGAAGAACTCGAGGTTCATTCCGGCCTTGCCGACAAGTTCCTGGGGAACCGGTTTGTCTAGCCATACCTGAACCAGGACGCCTTTGTCCTTGGGGAGGACCTTGAGCCTGGGAGCGAATCCATAATCTTCGTAGGTAAGGGTCACCTCCACGCTGCTTTCAGCGTTGTCAATCCTGCGGGGACTTACGACTCCGAAGATATCCCACTGTTCGGGAGTGTTCATCAGACGGATTCCGCCGCCGGTGGCGATGCGGTTGCCACGCTGGATAATCTCCAGGCCGGCGAATTTTTCGTCATAGAAACCACCGTTGTAGATGTTGTTGTACATCAAAACGTTTGTTCCTCGAGCCTCGAAATAACCGAGGTCGTTGAGTTTCATACTCTGTGCATTGGCTGCAGAAGAGAGTGCGGCAGCAATGACCGCGATGATCAAAAATGACAGACGTTTCATAATATCATATAAAGTTTATCAGTCAATGAACTGTTTGAGCCATTCTGCAAGGGCAGAGGTCCATTCCTGCTTGTGGGCGAACGAGTCCTTGAAGCCGAATCCGTGTCCTCCGTCAGGGTAGACAAGGAACTTGGCGGGTACGCCTTTCTCAACGAGGGCCTTCACATAGATCTGGCTGTCTTTGATGGGAACAGTGTTGTCGTCCTCGCAATGCACGATGAATGCGGGAGGACAGTTCGGGGTGACGAACTGGTCGCAGCAATAGTAATAAACCTCTTCTTCATCGGGGTACATATCGAACAGCATATTTCTGCCACCAGGGGTGACGCGGCCTTCAAAGGTTATGAGAGGGTAGAGGAGTATCTGGAAGTCAGGACGTGTCCTGGCGGTGAAGTGCACAGAAGCGGTAGCGGCAAGATGTCCGCCTGCGGAACCACCCATGATTCCGAGTTTCTTGATGCCCCATTCCTCGGCGTGTGAGCGCATAATGGTGATGGCTCTCTGCGCGTCAGTGATAGGAACGTCGGCGTGGCCGTTGGGCATTCTGTATTTCAATACTGCGAAGGTGACTCCAAGGGAGTTGAACCATTCGGCCATATCGGTGCCTTCGTGCTGGGCGGCTACGTATGAGTAGCCTCCGCCGGGGCACATTATTACCGCCAGCCCGTTGGGCTCTACTGCAGGGAATACCAGCAGTTCGGGGTCACTGATGTTGCCGATGCGGCCTCCTTCCATTTCTCTTTCCGGGCCGGAAAGACCGTTTGAGTTCGGGGCTCCGTCAGGCCAAAGCTTGATGACTTGCTGTCCAGATGCAAGTATGGACAGCAGGAACAGGGTTACAATCAGATAAGTCTTTTTCATTTGAGTCAGATTATTTAACGGTCCATACGGCGGAATCTTCGCCTTGTGCTGTCTTTACGACTACTTTGTTTTCGCCCTTGCTTAGCTTGACGCCAGGCCAGCTCACTGTAGCATAGGCATCGGTCTTGGCGTTGCCTATGAGCTTACCGTTGATGTATAGTTTGGCAGAAGGTGCGGTGGTGAAGACGATTACGTCAGTGGTATCTTCTTCGCGGTCGGTATATCGTTTAGAGCAGAGGTGTACTGTCTGCGCAGTTTTGTTCCAGTTTGCTTTGTAGAAGTAGAAGGCGTCTTTCTTTGTCTGGCGGTCGTGGGTAATCAGGCCTTTGTTGTTGAGGTTATTCACGTCACCTTCCTGCCTCATCCCGGAACCGAAGTCAAACATGTTCCACAGGAATGAACCCCAGACATAGTCACGCTCTGCGATGGTTTTCCAGTTGTTGATGTGGATGTATGTCTGTTTCTCTTCGGGATGCCAGTGGCCGCGTGATACGGAACGGACATCGACCTCGTCTTCCGGGCCGTACTTGGCGACGTGGACAGAAAGGGCTGCACCTCCGCCGTATTCGCTGATACTGATAAGGGCGTTAGGAAAACGTGAGTGCCAGTCATCCAGGAAGGGGCCGAAATCGGCGACGGTATCGTAATACCATCCGAAGTATTTGTTCCAGCCGGTGCCGTCGGTAGTTGTGATGTAAGTGTGCTCCTGGTCGGTGGCGCAGGTTGTCAGACGGCCGGGATCCAGTTCGTGGGCGATGGCATTGAGGTCAGCGACGATTGCGTCTATGTTGTCGTGAACTTCATTGAACAGTCCCCAGAATACGATAGAAGGGTGGTTGAAGTTCTGGATGATCATTTCCTTGAGCTGCAGACGCAGGTTGTCGCGGAAACCCTCGTAGTTTACATAGCCGGCTACGAAGGGGATTTCCTCCCATACCAGGAACCCGCGTTTGTCGGCTTCGCGGAACATAAAGTGTGCCTGGGGATAGTGGGCAAGACGCAGGGCGTTGGCTCCGATCTCGTCGAAGAGGTCATAGTCAGCCAGGTGCTGCTCCTCAGTGAGGGCAGAAGCAATGCGTGCCCAGTCCTGGTGACGGCATACGCCGTGAAGTTTGATATGCTTGCCATTGAGGAAGAAACCTTTGTCCTTGTCCACCCAGAAATAGCGGAATCCGATGTTTTCCTCAATGCGGTCAATCTCCTTGCCGTCTTTCTTCAGTACGGTGACAGCTTTGTAGAGATATGGATCCTCCTTGCCGTTCCAGAGGTGAGGGTTGTCTACGCCGAGGGCGCAGATTGCCAAGTCATTGTTGATGAGGGTAGAAGGCCGCTCAGCTACCACTTTGCCGGAAGCATCCTCGATGGCGAAGTATACCTCGCAACCGCTATAGTCCTTGCTGGTTGAAAGATGTATCTCTGCACGCACCTCTGCTCGCTTTTCGTTAACCACAGGCTGGTAGATCAGCACTCCGTTGGAACCAAAATAGAGAGGGGAGATGCAGGCCTCGTCGGTGACGATCATCCAGGCATCGCGATAGAGACCGCCGTAGATGTTGAAGTCACCGGCAGTGGGGGCGATGTCGAAAGTCTGCTCGTTGTTGCAGATGACGGTAAGACTGTTTACGGTTCCTATACGGAGATAGTCAGTCACCTCGAAAGTGAAGGTGTTGTAAGCTCCCTTGTGTTCTCCTACAATAGTACCGTTCACCATTACGGTTGCTTGAGAGCCTGCACCCTCGAACTGCAGGAAGACACGTTTGCCACGGTATTCGTCGGGAATGTCTATCTGTTTTGTGTAGGTGCCGTATCCGCGACGGTATCCTCCGTCGTTCATAAAGTCCTCTGCGTTCCAGGTGTGAGGCAGGTTTACCACCTGCTGGTTTCCGCCACCTCGGCCGAAACCGCCCCAGCGTCCGCCGCCGGCAGAACGAGTGGGCGTGAAGTTCCACTCCGCATTCATCGATATCACCTCGCGTGCGTCGACGGAGGCAGAAAGAAGCAGGGCCAGGCACAGGCCTGCAAATAAAGCTGTTTTCTTAATCATTATAGTGTTTGGTTTTTGTCTCAAACACCAAATTTAAGATAAATAGCTTTCAAATCAAAGGATGCGGGAGTGAGCCGGCCTATGCCAGTTCGTGGGATGCAAGCCTGGTCTCGGCCAGGGTCTCGTACTTGGTGCCCGGACGGCCGTAGTTGGCGTAAGGGTAGATTGAAATGCCCCCTCTGGGAGTGAATATGCCAAGCACCTCGATGTATTTCGGATCCATAAGGGCAATCAAGTCCTTCATTATTACGTTGACGGTGTCCTCGTGAAACCCGCCGTGGTTGCGGAAGCTGAACAGATAGAGCTTAAGGGATTTGCTTTCCACCATCCTTTCATCCGGAATGTAGGAAATCCTTATTTCGGCAAAGTCAGGCTGGCCGGTGATCGGACAGAGAGTCGTGAACTCAGGACAGTTGAAGCGTACCCAGTAATCGTTGCCGGGGTGCTGGTTGGAAAAAGATTCCAGAACTTGCGGAGTGTATTCCGTAATTGTTATCGGGGTGCTGTGACCCAGGGCGCTCAGCCCTTCTTTCTTCCTGTCTTCTGCCATAATTAGATATCTCTTATCTTGAACGGGTTGTATGAAATATCGCGGTCGTATGTGTCGATGTTCTCGTGCTTTTTCAACTTCTTGACCAATACTGTGGTCACAGGGAGTATCAGTATTTCGTAAAGGGTTTTTACCAATACCTGTGTTGCTATGATCCCGGCGATTCCGGCAAATGGAAGGCTGCCTGCAAACGCTATGGGATAGAATATGATCGAATCGGCAAGTTCTCCACCTAGAGAAGAAAGAATCGCCCTTCCTGCGAATCCCCTGCCACTCGTTACAACTTTCATCTTCGACATTATATATGCATTGAACTGCGAGCCGCAGATGAAAGCTACCAGCGATGCCAATGTCGTGCGGGGCACTAGGCCGAAAAGGGTGTTGAAACTGTCAGCCACGGGGACGCTCTCTTCGTAGAGAGGCGCTGGCAGCATAGTTACGATCTGCGCTGCAAGGGCGATGAATGCGCTCAACGCGAATCCCATCCATATCACCAGTCTTGCCTTGCGGAAACCATAAACCTCAGTGAGGCAGTCGTTGATGATGTAGGATATGGGGAATATGATTACAGCACCCGATAGCTGGAGTGGAAGCGAACCGACACGCCACAGGCGCGGTACAAAAAGATTTGAAGATACGAGGCAGACGCAGAACGCGACTGCAAGCCACAAGAAAGTGACGGAGAGCTTTTTCTGCTCTACAGGTTGTTTTTCAGTCATGATTACTTGTTTTTATAGTGGTTCCAAGCACACTTGCGACGGGATTGTCCCGCCACTCGGCGGCAAAGATATATCTTTTTTTTAATTTTGCACGCTGAACCGACGCACCATGGAACATCTCGGTGAAATACTATCCCTCGTCGTTGCAGTCCTATGGACGGCAACAGCCATTTTCGGAGACGAAGCGAGCCACAGGCTTGGATCGATGACCGTCAACGTCATCCGTCTCACCCTTGCATCCATATTTCTGGGAGCTATACTCTGGGTTACGCTCGGCAGGCCCTATCCTGTCTATGCCGATGCACCCACCTGGTTCTGGCTTGGCCTCTCCGCCCTGGTGGGATACATCTTCGGAGATTTCTGCCTTTTCAATTCGTACATAGTCATCGGAGCGCGGTTCGGCCAGCTGTTCATGACACTGGCTCCACCCTCAGCTGCGATTGCTGGCTGGATTATGCTGGGAGAGACAATGACCTGGAAGTCATGGCTTGCAATGTTCGTCACCCTTTGCGGCATCGCTATTTCCATCCTCAGCCGCGGCGGGCACAATACCGTCAAACTCTCCCTTCCCTTGAAGGGTGTGCTTCTGGGCATCGGCGCCGGAGTCGGCCAGGGAGTCGGCCTGGTTCTGAGCAAGATCGGTATGCAGCATTATGCAGCCGCACTGCCGGCCGAAGTTCCCGGCGCAATGGACACGATGATGCCCTTCGCGTCGACGATGATACGGGCACTTGTCGGAGGTGCCGGATTCTGGCTGATACTCATCCTGAGCGGGAAACTGAAGGAAATGAAGGCCGCTCTGCATAATCCGCAAGGGCTCAAGTATGCTGCTCTCACCACCCTGTTCGGTCCAACGCTTGGCGTTTCGCTGTCGCTGATGGCTGTGAGGTATGCCAATGCAGGCATCGCATCTACGCTGATGGCACTCACTCCCGTGCTCATCATCCTTCCGTATTCACTGATGCACAAACAGAAGGTCCGCCTGAAGGAGATTGTAGGAGTCACAGTCAGTATGGTTGGCGTGGCGATGTTTTTCCTGCTGTAATTTGCTACCTTTACAGGACCAGACACTATTTCTATGAAAAGATTCGCCCTGCTGTTAGTTTTGCTGCTAGCCATATCCTGCAGCAATGATATCCCCCAGAACCGTGTAATCGCCCACCGAGGCTTCTGGCAGACCGAAGGTTCAGCCCAGAATACCCTGACATCTCTGCGCCTTGCCGTGGAGAACGGTTTCTACGGCAGTGAGTGCGACGTACAGCTCACGGCCGACAGTTGCTTCATCGTTTTCCACGACACCAATCTGCACGGCGTGGACATCGAGAATATGACTTTCGAGCAGGTGCTTGCCGACACCACGCTTGCGAACGGCGAGAGAATCTCCACTGCAGACGAGTATTTCTCTGCTTTCGCCGGCCTTGATGGCAAAACCAAGCTGATAATCGAGCTAAAGCAGCAGCCTTCCGAGGAAATGATGAGCCTGAATATCGCAAGGACGGCAGAAGCCATCAGGAAATACGGCATCGAAAACCGCGTCGAAATCATATCATTCAGCTACCGTGCCTGCAAGGAGTTGGCCGCTATCTTCCCCGACATACAAGTCTCGTTGCTGGACAGGGCGAATAACGTCCCCTTCGCCCAGATAAAAGCAGACGGCATAGACGGCATCAGCTATAAGTACACTTGCATTTTGGAAGATTTGTCACTCATCGAACAAGCTCACGATGCAGGACTGGTGGTGGATGTCTGGGCCCCCAACGAGCCGGAAGATGTCTTGACGCTGTTCGATGCAGGCCTGGACCACGTCATCACAGACAAGCCCGACCTGATGGTTGGAATACTGTAAGTTATCCTGAAATCACTTTTCGTATGCATATGGCAGACTCTCACCTGCCATACAAGACGCCACGTTGTTCAGACCTCCTGCAGCGTTCATCAAGTATGCCACGATACGTGTTGCTGAGGGGTTCCCTGCAATCGCTGCCTTGATGGTCACTGTCTTTTTATCTCCTTCAGACATCAGCCCGAGAGCATCGCCCAGGCCATCGGCCGGAGCCGTTCCGTGCAGCAGCGAACGAAGCACGCAATTGTGGACATAATCGTCCGAAGCTCCTGTCTGGCTCGCCACGATGCCATCCTCCACCAGCGCTACGCCAAGAATGAATGCGCCGTCGCTCGCACTTGTCACCTCGATGTCGACATTAAGGTCAGTTCCTGACAGAGTGGATGAAATAGCCATTCCCCAAGCAGGAGCGGATTGCTCAAGTACAGACTTGTTGTGGGAATAAATGACATCAGGTGACGCCACGCTGGTGGCAAGAGCCGGATCCAACCCGCTTACCACGTGGGGCAAAGCCTGGACTCCGAACCGTCGGGCAAGGGCACTTCCTGCAGCGACTTGAAGATCGTCCAGATAGTACACGGCTATCTTTTCAATGCGTCCTCCACTGAGTGCGGCGGCGCCGGATATAGCCTGGGCCATTGCCGGACAGTTGACGCACCAGGTCGCAGTGAAGTCAAGAACAAGCGACTTCCTCAGGAAACGGTCCCCTTCAGGAGCGACCGCATTGGCCGACAAATACAGCAGCGGAGAGATATGGCCTTCACATTCTGCAAGGAAAGTAAAAGCTCCCTCGTGGTCGGGTTTGTACTCTGCTGCTTCAAGGAGTATGTTTCCGGAGTCGGTAACCTCATATATCCTTGAGCGGTCAGTGATATCTTCCTTGCCCGACAGAACTCTGAAGGAGAACGATTCGTCTGCAAGTATATTGACAGTAGTCTGCTGCGAAACCAGGACAATGCCGGCATCGAGCTCATCGTGTATTCCCACACAGCCAGACAGGCAACAGCCGGCGAACGCCAGCAGCAAAGCCCATAGATAATATGCCGTCCTGTGCAGAGATTTCATCGTCAGAAAGAATATTGAATGGATAGCTGACCTCCGCTGTAGGCTGGCCTGAAACGGCAAACTCCACCAGAGCAAACCATCCCGGCACGGTTGCGGCCATAGGAAAGAGCCAGACGGAATGAACCGGCCGAAAAGCTCCCGCCGAAATTGTAATAGTGTATCTTAGTGTCTCCGTGATTGTACATATCGCTGACAAAAACGCCCCAGTGCGGAGCATAGTTCAGCTCAAGTAACCCTGCCATCCAGTCCTTTGTGAGTTCTTCTGAATACAGATATTGAAGTTCACCGTGCAGAGAGAGATCTCCTGATGACTTCCAGGTCGCATCAAGCACGAAAATATTCTGGGCCTCGGTACTGCGGGTCTGCCCGTGGGATGGAGATTTTTCCTGTATGGACATGAAGAAAATGGTTCTGAAAGAGCGAGACCATCTTCTGTTTATGTCGACATTCAGTTCCCGATATGCGAAGCGGGGTTTGTCATAACCCGAAAGAGCTCTGGGCAGGGTTTGGATCGACGCGGCTCCCAAGTGTACGGTAGTGCCATATTTGCCGCCCAGCAGACTTTCCCTGGGAATATGATAGTACGCATCCCCCTGAATGCCGCGTTCTCCCTCTGCAAGGGTTGCGTAGGGGTTCAGCGACGCGAGCATATATGTCTGCATCTGGCAAAGGGCAGGCAGGTAGTTGAGAGTATTGCCGGTTGCGGGAGCGGTAGAAGTCCGGAACAACCGGTTTTCCATATTCGAGAGTTCCCTGGCTGTCACAGTCAGAGACAGGGGACCGTGGGAAAAGGATGCTTCTATGCGCATAGCGTGTCCCCGCTCCAGGCCATAGTCAGTTGCTCCTCCTGCCTTATGGACAGGAGTCAGGTCGGCTGCCTTCCCCGCCCACTCAAAACCAAGCCCGAATTCTCCGACGGAGAAAGTGCCGCCCAGACTGTAGGAAGGGACGTGGGAGGGCAGAGCAAAGCCTTTCGCGGCGGCCAGCAGTTCCAGATCCTGAGGATTGTTCCGTTCATACCGGTCAAGCAGACTTCCTTCAAGTGACAGGGACAACTCCTCGGGCAGTCTGGCCAGTCCGCCGAGATCCAGACTGAAATCTCCTCCAGAAACAAAGGTCGAACTGCGGGAATTCAGGAAACTGCCTATTCCGTAACGGGGGAATCCGGCAAGGGCGGTAATCTTGAAGAAACGGTCACCTTCCACTTTGACTCGTACGCCGCCTATCGAGTTCGCTATGCCGAGTTCACGGTCTTCCCAGGTGCGGAGCACCATGCCTGAGCCGAACTGTTCATAGAAATCGCCCAAAGTCAGGGAAACATTCGCCTTCCCGACATTATGGTAGCCATACAGATAGACTGATGTCAAACCTATTCCCTGCAAATCGGCATCATAGCCTGTTATGATCTGGGGATTATACTCAAGCTGGGCACCGGCACCCCACCCTTTTTGCAAACTTGAAACTCCCATATAGTCGAGTTTCAGATAATTCATGCTTCCATAGCCGCTTTCCGGAGCCGAAATGCCTGTTACTGGGTCGTCACGATACAGAATTGTAGTTGATTCCAGGCCTCCGTTCAGTGTCCCCTGAGCATTCATCGCCGATACCGAAAGCAATAGCACCGACAATATGGACATAAGACGAAACGCGCGGAAACTCATAGTCTGGCAGAATTATCGGCCGGATGCAGCCTTCTTCACCTCTTCGAAAAGGGTGTCTTCATCGCCGGGCATATAACCCACGTGCGAATAATGCAGCTTCCCGTCAGGAGTATAAATCACCAGATGGGGCATTGAAGAAATATTCAGGGCGCGCATCAAGTCCTGGTTCACATCGAACAGGAACGGGAATGCATCCCATCCTTTTCCGGCTGGCAGCGCTTTGGCGCGTGCCAGGGAGCGGGTGTCGTCAGTTGAAACCGCATACAGCAGGAAAGGCGATTCCTCATTCCAGTCCGTGTATTCATCGGTGAGGGCATCAAGCTCTTTCATGCAGGGCTTGCAGGTTGTAGACCAGAAGGTCAGGACCAGAGGTTTCTTTCCGTTCAGAAGAGAACGGACAGAGACGGCTTTGCCGGAAGCGTCCTGCACCCGGACATTGGGCAGGGACTGGCCTCTGAGTTCGGCAGAAACCCCTATCGCACACAAAGCTAAGACAAGCGTCAGCAATCTCTTCATCATTTTGCAAATTGAAGGTCAAGAGATGAGCCTGCCTTTACTGAGGCGGCATTGTCAACATAGTATCCTCCATAATTGTCGGAAGCTATGACAGGCTGGTCACCGAATTCACGCTGGATGTAGACCAGGACACGCAGTTTTTCGGGGTTGAAAGCAGTGCTCACAGGACTGCTGTATATGAACTCCTTGACCGAGTTGTCCTTTTCAATGTTGAATGTGTCGCCTTTTATGCTGGTCAGAGCAACTCTTGCCACATCAGAATGGTTATATGAATCGTGATTTCCGTCATTATAGTCTACCTGGGCTTTGTCAATGTCATCTTCGAGGATAAGCGCGGTGATCTTGTATTTGCCGGCAGCCTTGACATAAACTTTCACCTGGGCTGACAATACACCACCTGACAATTCTGTGGACATTGCCACTCCCGTCACTACCGGATAGGTGTATTCAGTCTCTTGAACAGCAGACACTATGGCTGCCGCAGTGCTGGATATCTTTGAAGCGTTGTTGATAAAAGCCCTGCCATCAACCACGCCGGAAGGGAAGCCGCCGACTCCATATTGATTCATAAGCGAAGTTGTCGGTGCAAATTCCAGTTCGCTCCCGCCACCGTGCAGGCAGACCTGCTCGATCTTGCCCGGCAGCTCGTCCCTGGCGGATGCGATAGCCGCAGCCATCATAGGGCAATATCCGCACCAGGTCGCAGTGAAACGCATAAAAAGAGACTTATGGAGGAATTCGCGGGCGAAATACTGCCCGCTGTCGTCATCACCGCTTTGCTCCACAACAAGAGGAACACAAAGGCCGATCTCGTTGCAGAATGAGATGACTCCTGTCCTTGCCTCTCCGGTCGTGTTCTCTTCTATGGCATAGATATGTTCATAAGTTTTGTCCGATAAAGTACGGGAACTCTTCTCTTCAATCCAATCGGAGACGCCTTCGGTATGGTACCCCATATTGGCTGTGACGATTACTCTGACATTTCCTCCGTTTTTCCCGATAGTTATGGCAGAAGGTCTGATCTTGAATTCCGGAACGATTCCTTTCTGCTGGACCTGGACTGTTGCACTTTCAGCGCCGGCAGAGGCGAACACTATGCTGCCAGCCCTCTCTTCTCCGGTGTAGTTGGCTTTGGCTGCAAAAGAGAAAGTATCTTCATTTGTGCTCTCGAGTGTAATCCAGTCAGACATCTCCGACACAGTTACGGCGCCGGTAGGACAAGTCGCCTTGATTTTTAAGGTTCCACCCTTGGGCAAGGCTGTCATCATATTGACATCCACACTCACTTTGGGGGTCTGGCCAGGCTGGGTTACGGTCAAAGAAGCATTCTTGTCCCCGCACACGAAGTTTATGGTAGCAGTGCGGGACTCATAAGTGTTGTTGGCCTCTGCGGTAAGCACAAGAGTCTGGGAACCGGTGCCGCCGACAGCGTCAGTTTTCAGCCAGGATGCACTGTTCGACAACGACCACTGCGCCGTGGCATTGACCTCAACTGAGGCTGAGCCTCCGTTCTGAGGGATTGTTACTGAAGCGGGGCTTAACGAGACTGAAGCGGGTACGGGGGGCTCGCAACCCTGGAGCATCAAAACTGCAACAAGGCTCAGTGCTGATATAATATTGAATAATCTTTTCATCTTTCAATTTTTGTAAATGCGAAGGCCAAAGGTAACAATAATTCGACTTTATTGGTTCTCCAGAAGGTCTTTTGCCGCAAGTACAAGGAACATATAGTGTGACGATCCGCCGCCGAGCACATATTCCACCTGCTGCCAGAGGTAAGGGAAGGTAAGCAGTTCGGGGAAGTCGGGACGAATGAGAGCTGTTCCGGACACTGTGCCGCCCGGAACATAGGTCCAGTCCGCACGGTTGAATCCGTATCCCACTGTCACTGACTGAGCGCCGACTCCACCTGCGAAAGCAGCCTGGTTGATGCCGGGATGACGGCCGAGTATGAAGTTGAGGGCGTCGAATACCTGGTCGGGAGCGAAGATGTCGGGGTATTCCTTGGCCAGGAAGTAATGACGGTAGCCGAACGACTGGATGTCCCATCCTGCTCCCCAGATGCTCGGGCGGTACGGCACTCCGTAAGGTGTCTCGGAACTCTGGCGGTCCAGTTGTTCGCGATACTTCACAAGAGCTGCTCGGAATGCCTCGCACTGTTTCTTGTACTTCTTCTGACCTTCCATCTGTTTCTCAACGCGGGCGATATACCACGCGCAATTGGGAGCTGAAGCGACTACCGCATTCCAGTTGTCCACTATGAAGTCGAAATACTTCTGTTCTCCTGTCGTTATGTAAAGTTCTGTAGCCAGCTGCATCTTGGACATTGCACCACCCCTGAAACCGGCTGGAACCTCAGCTTCGTCGAAGACTTTCCTGGCAATAGCAACGCAGTGGTCAGCGAGGGTGTCGTTGAGGCCACGCAATGCGCGGGCAGAAGCCGCGATGTTGGTGGCAACGCTAACTCCGTTGCCAGTGTCGGGAAATATCCAGCGGTCATCGTCATTGCCGGGTATGCCATCAGATACTGATGCCGGGTCTCCGAGCAGGGTGTACTGGCGGAGGCTGTTTGTAATGGTGCCGCGAGCAAAACGTCCCATTGACAGATATCCGTTTATCACATACAGCATTCCGTGCTCAATCTGCTGCTGGATGTCGTTCTTGCCGTCCGGCTCGTGAATTTCCACGGTATGCTTGTTCTGGTCGATGGCCGTAGCGTCTATCTGTGGCTTGAAGTTCTCCAGAGCCATAGTGAGGATATAGCATTCGTTGCCTGTCGTTCCGCGGATGTCATCGTCACCGGCATCGTGCCAGCCGCCCACGTTGACTCCAGGAACCTGGTCGAGCGCCTTGAATGATGTCTTGTTGTCAACAGGCTGGGCATATCCGTCTATATGGCTGCCCGCAGGCGCCATCAGGGCGTCGTCTAGATGGCAGGCGTCGTGCCATACCTTGTATTTCTCCATAATCCTCATATGGCACATCTGGTAGGGCAGAAAATATTCGATGACCGGTTGCCATACTCCCCTGTCATATACGTCTTTGGCTATACGGAAGATCGGAGAACTGCTGTCGCCGTAGCGCAGAGCGTACAGACCCTCCTGCTGCACGTCGGTGAAGTCAACTTTGAAATAATCGTAGCGGAGGAAGTCGCCGTCCCACTTAACGGCAGGATAGTTCTTTACGAAATGTTCCCCGTCAGCGTCATAGCGCACCAGAGTGGCACCGGGCAGCGGTGCGTCGCGGCGGTCTGTCTCTATGATAGCCACCTTGCTCTGGTTGGGCAGATATCCCACCTGGGAAGTCTGGACGACGGGCTTGTAGGTCCAGCCTGTCACCACGTTGGGCTCGATATACCATTTCACTGCGCCTTTTGTGGCTCCGGCAGGGATGTCTGAGCGCAGCACGAACCAGCCGTTGTTGTGGTTCATACGGCCGTCATAGAGCTTCAGGTCAGCTTCGTTCAGGCTCTTTATTGTAATTCGGCTGTACGGGTCGTCAGGCCGCGAGGTGAAAGACTTTCCTACGGCATAGGGCTCGGCAATGACCGCATCTGCAGTGAAAGGGCTGTAGCCCTCTCCGATGAGATGCTTGATATCGGCTCTCTGCGCGTTCTTCGGCAGATAGTCGCCGACGCTCTTGTATACATAGCTTTCCTGTGTCAGCAGTGGAGAATTTGGCTGCTGGGGATAGATTCCCTGCTTGTCATCCATGATCCAAGGCTTGCCGAATAGATCGCCCGGGAAAAACTCTATGTTGAAGCCGGCGCGGCCGACCAACTCCGCAGGAACCGGGGTGTCGAGATCGACGGTGACCAGGAAACCTTTCTGATATGGCTCGAGAGTGACGGTGTATGTCACGTTGTACTCAGGATATATCATCGGGTTGAATCCGGTGAAGTGGCGGCTGGAGTCGGGGAAGCAGAGAGTAGTCACGATGCGGTCGCCGTCAATCTTGCGGCTGAGCTGTTTCGGGACAGGCTGCCACTGGCCGGGCGTGGGCTCGAAACGAATGTCTCCGTTGCTGGCCACGCGATGGCCGTTCATCAGGACTGAGATGCCTCCCTGATGCCCTTCCGGGTAGAAATCGTCAAATGCCATAACGTCTACGCCGTCTTTGTTGAAGTATCCGGAAACGTTGATGTGGAAGTCCTGGGCTTCAAGGGCGACGGTGCACAGCAGCGCTGCCAGCACGAGGGAAAGTTTCTTGGGAATCATAGAATCAGTTTTTATGTGTAATGCGAATTTACAAAAACCGATTTGGTTATTTGATAAAGAAGCCATATATTTGCGGTCCAATACCGCGGGGTAGAGCAGTTGGTAGCTCGTCGGGCTCATAACCCGGAGGTCGGAGGTTCGAGTCCTCCCTCCGCT
>JAEEGH010008356.1_pt1 | contig 24513 bp, 22 predicted proteins | sample 9134181 | NCBI WGS metagenome assembly JAEEGH01 (sample SAMN16246544, study PRJNA631951) | gut metagenome | biome: gut microbiome; feature: rumen; material: DP-attached | host: Bos | place: Iran: Karaj | collected 2018-10
AGCGCGGCCAAATGGTTTTCCGTCATTCTTTTGGGGTTTGCGATACTCGATGCACTGGGCATTCCCATCATCGACCGCAGTTTCTTCATCGATGAGGAGAATCCCAAAAAACTGATTGACGAAGATTCTTTCGTGATGCTCCTGCCCGGCTTCCAATGGGTCGGCATCGCGCTGTTCTTCTGCCTGGACAGGTTGAAAAAAGTATTCAGTACCCGGAATCTCCTGCTTTCCCTCTTTTTCTTTGCAGCCGTGTTCCTGCTGCAGAACAGGACCATGCTCTTCACCTGCGCCATCCTGTTCGCTTATACGTTCTTCTCTGTGAAGGGACGCACGCCCCAGCAGACGGCCGTCATCCGTTACGGGACCTTGTTGATCATTGCCGTCATCATCGGCGTGACCATCCCGCAGTGGATCAAACTCATACAAGAAACGAGCAGCCAGCTCGGCAACGACCAGTACAACCGTATCCTCGCCTACAACTATTTCCTCTTTCAGGCTTGCCCCAGCGCCATCTACTACTTTACCGGTACGGGATTCATCTCGGCAAAGACCTCTTCCATCATGAAGGACTTGATGGCTGCCGGAATCTATAATTCCGACGTCGGTTTCATCGGCCTCTGGAACTACTATGGCGTGCTCCCCATCATCGCCATCGTGGCGGTCGCGATAATGGCCATGAAAAAGAAGAATCCCACATATCTTAAGTTCAACGCCATTTTCATCCTGGTTGGCGGAGCGACGATCGCCTGCTTCGACATGCCGGACAAAATATTGTGGCTCTGCGCCTTTATTTATCTTGTGTATGACGCTCAAAGAACGACTGCTGCCTCAGCGTCAGGACGAAAGGTCCCGACAGGCTGCGATCAACATCCTGATCTCGTTGGCAGCTAAGGGCGTGGGCATCCTTTGCTCCCTGCTCGTCGTTCCAATGACGATCAACTACCTGAATCCGACCCGATATGGGATATGGCTGACCGTATCCTCCATTATCGGCTGGATCGCCTTCTTCGACCTCGGGCTCGCCAACGGTTTCCGGAACAAGTTTGCCGAAGCAAAGGCACAGGGCCGGCTGGAACTGGCGAGGGAATATCTCTCGACCACCTATTTCGCCATTGGAGCCATCGTCTGCTTCCTTCTGCTGGTTTTCCTTCCCGTCAACCGTTTCCTGGACTGGCCGTCTTTGCTCAAGGTGGACGGGGCTTTCCGGACCGAACTGCGGCAGGTATTCGCCATCCTCAGCGTATTCTTCTGTGTCAACCTGGTGGCGAACACCTTCGCGACGCTGCTGAACGCGGACCAGCAACCCGGATTCGCATCCCTCATCAACTGCCTGGGTCAAGTCCTTTCCATCCTGGCGATCTTCATCCTGACAAAGACAACGGAAGGCAGCCTGCTCAACCTGTCCCTCTATTTTGCCGGGATTCCCTGCCTCGTGATGGTGGTGACTTCCGTGATCGCCTTCCGGCACTCCCGATACAAGGCCTTTGCGCCCAGCCTGAAGAAGGTCCGGCTTCCTCTGATCCGTGACATCCTGGGTAAGGGCATCCAGTTCTTCATCATCTATATCTGCCTGATCCTCATCTTCCAGATCAGCAACATCGTCCTCTTGCGCGAGATAGGACCGCTGAGCGTGGACCAGTACAATATCGCCAACAAGTACTTCAACATCCTGTACATGGTGATGATCATCATCATCACTCCATTCTGGTCGGCCTTCACGGATGCCTATACGAAAAAGGACATTTCCTGGATGAAGAAGACCATCTCCCGGATGGAACTGATCTGGCTGCTATCCGTCGGGGCGGCGCTGTTGATGCTTGCCATCTCGCCCGTTTTCTATAAGTTCTGGATCAAGGACAGTGTTACGATCCCGTTCATCCTGTCCGTGGCGATGGCCGTATTCGTCCTGACCCACTCCCTCGGAGACTTGTACATGTATATGATCAACGGCATCGGGACCATACGGATCCAGCTGATTCTCTATGTCCTGTTCGCCCTCGTCGCCTGGCCCAGCCTGGTCTGGTCGTGCCGTGCTTTCGGCGTATATGGCGTCGTCCTGTTCCCCTCCCTCGTCTATGTCGTCCAGGCGGTTGTCGGCAAGATACAACTCACCAAACTGATGTCCGGAAAGGCCAGCGGGCTCTGGATCAAATAAACCCAGTCATGAAGATATCCGTCATCACCGTCACGTTCAACAGCCTGCCCGCCCTGCAAAGGACGGCCCGGTCCGTGGCCTGTCAGGACTTTGCAGACTACGAGTACATCGTCGTGGACGGCGCATCGGAAGACGGCACCCGGGACTATCTGGAGAAGCAAGGAATCGGCGTCAGCCGATGGGTGTCCGAGCCGGATCACGGGATCTATGAGGCGATGAACAAAGGAGCGAAGATGGCGGCGGGAGACTACTGCCTTTTCCTGAACGCCGGAGATTGTTTCGTGGATAAAACGGTCCTTACCCGAATGGCCAGGCAACTTGACGGCACGGACCTGGTCCTGGGGAATGCCGTACACGTCGATGAGTCCGGGACCATCGACGGATTCATTTGCTCCCGCGGCGGGTTCTCCCTGCACAACTTGTTTCAGTCCGCCATCTGCCATCAAGCCACCTTCATCCGGCGCGAGTTGATGCTGTCCCGTCCGTACGACGAATCGCTCCGGCTCGTCGCTGACTGGAAATTCTTCCTGGAATGTTTTCTGGACGGAACGGTTTCACGCAAGGAAGTCCCCGTCGACGTCTGCTTCTTCTTCGCCGGAGGCGCAACCGACAAGAACCTGTCGCTGGGCAAGAGTGAGCGTCAGTCCGTACTGGACCGTTACCCCGAATACCGGCCCGTTTGGGAAGCCCCATACCGGCCTTCGCTGGCGAAGATGGTCCGGTCCAAGACGCATTATTACCTCTCGAAAGTCAAATACGCGGCTGCCATAAAAGAGTGCCTATGAGTTTCGCCCTGACCGTCATCATCCCTTCTTACAACAATGCATCTTTTCTTGAACGGTGCATTGGGAGCATCTCCGCCCCTGAATCCTCGGTGGAGATCATCGTCGTCGATGACGGCTCGACGGACGACACCGTGCGGGTGCTCGCTGGCTTGAAAGACCGTCTCTCGAACCTGAAAGTGATCTCCCAGGCGAACGGAGGCGTCTCCTGCGCCAGGAATGCGGGACTTCGCGAGGCGTCGGGAAGATTTGTCACTTTCCTGGATGCGGATGACCTGTTTTTCCCGGGAGCACTCAATCCCATCTTGAATCAAACTGGAGAATACGATTCCGACATCGTCATCTTCAGGAACTATTGCAAAGAGGTGGAGCATTACCAATGGGAAGGCATTTTCAAGGAGAAACAGCTCTATTCCGGGGCCGACCTCATGCAGAAAAGCTATATCCGCGGAAGCGTCTGCGGCTGTTTCTTTAAGCTGGATTTCCTGAAAGATCATGGCGTAATCTTCTGTACCGATCTCAGTTTGGCAGAAGACACCGTGTTTTTCGCCTGCGCCATTTCGGCTGGAGCCAAGGTATCTTTCTATGACCACAAATTGTACGAAATCGTGCCTAGGGAAAGCAGTGCATCCCGACGGCTCGACGCCACTTTCCTGGAAAGATATGGCAGAGCCCTGCACGCGACGCGCCGGCTCGTCGCCGACCGTTGTATAGCGGACAACACGATGATTCCAATCCTGATGGGAATCGTCAACGTCGCCGCTCCGATGGGTTATTCTGCTAAAGACACTTACAGGATCTGTGACATCGGTTCCATCTTGCCCTTGTCTGTCCCGGACGTATATGCCCATAAATGGCTCATTTGGCTGCTGAACCGCAGTTTCCGCATTTTTTTCTGGATAAAAAAGTACAAGGACCGTTTCCTTTCATTTCGAAGAGGATGATATGATGGCCAAAAGAAAACTTATGTTTTTCCAGCCGTTCATCGGCCCATATCGAGTCGACTTCACCAACGACTTGAGTGACGCCTTTGATGCAAGGATTTACTTGAAGCTGCCGAACAGCGAGAGCGAGGCCTTTCATCAGAAAGACATCGCCAGGCACTTGCGTTACACCCCCATCCAACTGCCCACCCGATCCAAAACAGCCTTGCTGAGGTATCTGAGGAACGAGATCAAGCATTTCCAGCCAGATATCGTCATCACCTTTGAGTACGACCTCATCACGCTGTTCATCCTGGTCTATCGGTGGCTGACAAGGGGGAATTTCAGGGTGGTAGGCATGAGCGACGACAGTTATGACATGCTGACGGGCAACGCCTTTACCTGGAGGCACGACGTAGCCAGACGCTTGCTGGCAAAATATTTGGATGAGATCATATTGGTGGAGCCCAAGGCGGTGGACTGGTATCGCCAGCGTCACGGAAAAGGTTTCTTCTTTCCCATCATCAGAGACGAAAAAGTTGTCCGGCAAATGTATGGGGACGCCATCCCCCTGATTGAAGAAACGAGAGAATCGTACCACCTGTCTGGCCAATTCATTTTCTTGTTTGTCGGGCGTCTTGCATCCGTCAAGAACCTTTCCACCTTGATTGAAGCCTATTCCGGACTGGATGTTACGAAGGACAAACTCGTGATAGTCGGCGACGGGCCGGAGAAGGAGCCGCTTCAACGCCAGTCCAAGGACTTGGGCCTGGACGTCCTTTTCGTCGGTCGCCAGGAAGGGCCAGACCTTCATGTCTGGTATCAACTGGCCAACACGTTCGTGCTTCCCAGCATCCGGGAGGCGTTCGGAGCCGTCACCAACGAAGCCCTCATCGGGGGGTGCTGCGCCATCGTTTCGGAAAGAGCCGGTTCCAAGTGTCTCATCGACGAAGGCAAAAACGGCTTTATATTCGACCCCACGAGCGTTGAAGACCTTCGGGCAAAACTGTCCCTGAGCAAAGGGCTTCCCCAAACGGTTTCCGATGGGCATCACTTGCGGGAAAGCAAAATGACACTCCAATACGGACAATTATTCCAAGGTTTATGTGAAATGTTGTATTCTATCTGATTATGACGGTTGACTCTGATTATTGTAATGTAAGAAACGGCGACAGCCATCTTGTGCATCGTTTACGGAGTGCGGCAAACAACGTACGGACGTACCTTAAGTTTCATCTTGTATATCCTTGGGTGAAATACAAAGGCTTCGTACGGGTGATGAAGGGTACGACTTTCGCGAAAAACATGGATATCCAGATCGGAGACCGGGTCCAGTTCGGCCTCAACTGTGATATTACCACGAATGTTCATATTGGGAACAACGTTTTGCTGGCCTCGGGTGTCAACATCGTCGGGCGAAGGGACCACTCGTTTGACGAAGCGGGAAAAACCATTTGGCAGTGCGCGCGGGGAGACAACGGACTTACCATCATCGAGGATGATGTTTGGATTGGCGCACATGCAATCATCCTTTCCGGTGTTACGGTCGGGAAGGGTTCCATCGTGGCTGCCGGAAGTGTTGTAACAAAGGATATTCCTCCCTGTGAAATCTGGGGCGGCAATCCCGCGAAAAAACTGAAAGACCGCTTCCCAAGTGAGGAAGAAAAACAAAAGCATCTACGGTTTCTGGGATCACCGGACGCCGAGAAGCTTTCTTAGCGATCGGCCGATGCGTACACTGACTGCCATTATTTCGTTGTTGCTTGCATTCAGTCTTTCTGCCCCCGCAAAAGACAACGCAAGTCGCGTCATCGACCGCGTCATCGACCTAAAGGGACAGACCATTCAGTTGGAATCGAATGGCACCCTCCTGTTCAAGAAATCCGGGATGATCAAGAATGGCCGTGTCATCGGTCACGGCAGCCGGATTGAAACGGACGCCACCCGCCCGTTGTTCCAAAACGTCCAGTTGGGAGGAGATTGGTGCGGAACTGTCTCCGACGTCTATTTCTATCGTGGCGTCACCCCGGCAAGCGACTGGCAAATCGTCGCCAACTTGATGAAGTTCAACGAGATAAACTTTACCAGGAAAGATTACTATCTCACCCGCTGGGCCTATATGCTGATCAACGGAGGCGATGTCGTCATCAACGGGAACGGCGTCTGTTTCCATCTCCCTTCGGATAAGGGAGAGACACGAAACACCGTTTGGGGAAAGGCATACAACAACGAGTGTATCTTTAGCTCCCAGACGACGGGGCACAGGATAGAGATCAATGATGTGACCTTCTCTGACACAGCCGGTACCGACACCGGATACGGGAGCGACGTTTCGGCGGAAAAGCCCGTCATCTATTACTATCTCGGCCTGACCCACGCGGAAATCATCCTCAACCGAGTCCACTCTGACGGACAAGGCTGTCTGCTGAAACTGTACAACTTCTCACGGGAATTGGACCGTATCGAGCTGAGCCAATGCTCCATCCGGACCTGTCAGTTCGCCGTCGAGGTCCTCAATATCACCCGAGATGACGAAGCAGGTCATCTCAAGCTCCTCACCATGGACAGTTGCTCGGTCTACAGATATCCGAACGCCGTTTACTGCGGTCCCATCTCCATCGTAGGCAGGGAGCACGGCACCGACTCAGTATCTTTCTCCCATTCGGTGTTTACGGAGTCCAATGCCGGGAGCATCGAACTGAGCGGGGTGGACCATGCAAGCTTCAACGGGAACGAGTGTACCAATCTGTCGTTCTACGACGGAGACAATCCACCCGTCACATATGAGTGCAGGAATAACGTTTTCAACCTCCGGCAAATCACCAATTCCCAGAAACACCGTGCGTTAAGCATGGGCGGCCGGCGGATTATCCTCTCCGGTAACACCTACAACATCCTATCAAAGCCCTACCCTTTCATCGAGCTGCTGCAGCCCTGGCTGGTCGAACACATTGAGATGACGGACAACATCATCAACTACATCCCGGACAACAATCCGAAGGGTTACTCCTGCCTCTTCAGCATCAAGGAAATCAAGGGCGATTTCGTTTTTACCGGGAATCAGTTTCACTCCAAATACAGGCGTCCGGAAATAGATTGCCTGTTTCCCAAAAAGAACAAGACATTCGTCGATCCTTCCAAGGGAAAAATACGCATCACTTGGAGATAATTTTACAGGTTACACACCGTCCGATAGATGGCAATCACCTGACTGACCTTCGAGTCCCAAGATAGCTCGGAAGAGCGTTCCCGGCAGGCCTCAAACATATCTTCCCTTCTTCCGGGCTGGTTATAAAGCGTGTTCAGGGCGTCCGCGAAATCTGTTTCGCTTTGATCTGGATTGCTCAGGGGGATCTTTATTCCGACCCGGTCATCCACGATGTCTCCTTGTCCGCAAGTGTCGAAACAGATCACAGGAAGACCATACGAAACTGCCTCAAGAACGACATGGGGCGTTCCCTCGACAACCGAGGTAAAAAGAAGGGCATCTGAAACTTTCATCAATTCACCGACCTGCGCGTGGCTGACCTGGCCATGCCAAACGCAACGGTCTGCGACGCCTAAGCGTTCAGCTTTCTCTCTTAAAACGGAGTCATCCCCAGGACCGATGAAATGCAAGCGGATCCCCGGATTCCCAGCCTGCTTGAGTGCCCCGATGGCCAAAGCGGGCAGTTTGGAATAAAGGTTTAAACGGCCCACCCATAACACTTCCAGGCCCTCATGTACGGGTCTGGGCACCCCGGAGAAAGGAAACGCTCCGGTCTCGTTTATCATCACGGATTCGGCCCTCGCGTACTTCTTGAAAAGACGCTGAGCGTCTGATGACGCCGTTATGATAGCGGACGCGCGACGCAACGCACCACGAACACTGGGAGAAAAACGGAGTTGGATTCGCGAAATCACTTCCTTCAGTCCTATCCGGATCTTCTCGGCTACCGGTGCATCTTTCCAATAAGCCAGGGGGAATTCAAATTTGCAATTGGTAGGGCCCAGGATGAACGGAACTTCCTGAATCTTCCACAGCAGCCCCGGCTCCCGGAAGCCGACCATGTTCAGCTGATGAATGAGGTCGATTGACTCGGTGGCACAGATCTCCCGCGCCAAGGCCAGCGCCCGTTTCTGCCAGCGGCGGTAGTGGAAGTAGAAGCGCCAGTCGCCCTGGTTCCAGCACATCCGCCGGACCCGGTCGCTGACCGGAAGGTAGTGGAAATGCAGGTTGGGCGCCTGCGGGAGGGTCGGGAGCACGCGCTCGATCTCCTCCCGGAACTCCCCTTCCGTGATGATGAACAATTCGCACTCCCTGGCCAGCCGCACGCACCAGTTCCACCCCATCCCGGGTTCACTGCCCCGGTCGGGCGAAACGGCGTACGCATTGACAAGTACCTTCATCATTCTCGAGAAGCCATCCTCCTACAAAGATAAAAAATATTATCTTTGCGGGAAAGAAATGGCCCGTTACTTCCATATCGACTACGAACTCTCCCGCGAGAAGGTGCAGGAGCGGATCGAACGCCAGGCCCTCCTGGACGACGCCGGCGCCGCCTACATTTGCGTAGCCGACGGCAACGTCCTGGTCCAGGTCCATCGGAACCCGGACTACCGCGCTGTCGTGCAGGGGGGCCTGTTTTCCATCTGCGACAGCTCCTGGGTGCCGCTCTACCTCAAACGCTTGTACGGATTCCAGCCTGCGCAATACAGCGGCAGCGACATCTTCCGCGACCTGACCGGCGCCCGCAAATACAGTATGGCTTTCCTCGGCGCCTCGCAGGAAGTGCTGGACGCCCTGCGCGAGCGCCTTTCCGAGATCGACCCCGCCATCCGCGACATGCTCTTCCTCGAGCTCCCCTTCGCCGATGTGGAAGGTTTTGACTATGAGGATATTGCCTCCAAGGTGAATGCCGTCCGTCCTGACATCGTCTGGGTGGCGCTCGGCGCGCCGAAACAGGAATTCTTCGCTGCCAGGCTCACTCCCCTGCTGAGTCGGGGCGTCGTCATCCCCGTGGGCGCCGTGTTCAATTTCCGCGCGGGCCTGGGCATACGCCGCGCCCCGCAGTGGATGGTCCGGATGCATCTGGAGTTCATCTACCGCATCTTCAGCGAGCCCCGCAAGCAGCTGCGCCGCGTCTGGCAGATTCTTCGCTGGACCCCGGAGATCCTTCGCGAGGAACGCAGAAAAAACCGAAAATCTGAATAACGACTATGAATCAGCCTAAACTTCACTGGGGCAAAACCTTCGCCTCCTTTATCCTGGTCCTGTTCACGATGCCTTTGGGGCATGCGCTGATGCGCGTGATGGAAGACACGATGACGCCGCATGCGGTCAATGTCAGCGCGTTCATCATGGGCGCCGTGGGCCTTGCGATCGCCATCTGGGGCGTGTTCGTCAAAGGCGACACGAAGCAGACGCTCTTCGGCCTCTTTGGCGGCCTGCTGTTTTGGACCGGCTGGGTCGAATTCCTCTACGGCTATTTCGCGGGGCGTTTCGGCGTCCATTACGACCTCGTCGGTTCCGGCATCGTGCAGACCACGACGGAATACGTCAACGGCATCGGCGTCCGGCACGAGATGCTGATCAACGGCATCAACGTGAACGACATCCCCGCGGCGGAACTGAAGGCGATGCGGGGCTCGCGTCCGGAATACCTGATCATGCCGGCGTCCTTCGGCTTCTGGGTGATGTTCATCGTGCTCTATCTCTTCGGCTCGAAGACGGGCTGCCACGCTCTCAACTGGCTCCAGAAAGTGTTTTTCGGACCCAAGCGCGAGGACATCGTCCCCAACCGGATGAGCCGCCACACCGCCATTACGACCTTCATGGAGCTCAACATCATGATGTGGACGATGTACCTGCTGCTGATGTTCGTCTATGATCCGGTGTTCCTGGGCGAAAGCCACCCCGTCACGATCGCCGTCGCCATCGGCTGCCTCGTCGGCTCCTTTTTCATGTTCAAATACGAACTGAAACTGGGCGGCTGGGGCCCGAACATCCGGATGGCCATTTCCACCGTCGTCATCTTCTGGACGACCGTCGAGGTCTTCGCCCGCAATGGCCTCCTCACGGAATTCTGGGTCGAGCCCCTCTCCCACATCCCCGAGATGGTCACGATCCTGGCCACCTTCCTCCTCCTGGCCCTCTTCCTGATCCTCCGCAACCGCAAACGGAAAGCCGCCTAGGTCCATTCACCGCCCCCAGCACGGCGCAACCATCATTATCGGATAGAAATGAAGGTGCAGCAAGGCTGTAGCACGGCACCACCGACAATAATCAACGAAAATGTCGGTGGAGCAAGGCTGCGGCATGGAGCGACAGACAAAAAAGGGCGATATTGTCGGTAGAGCGAAGCTGGACGATTGAGTATGGAGTGATAGCGATATTCGATCTGTTTTTCAGCATTTTCGGAGCATCATCTCTTAGAAAAAATGCGTTAGGATAGCCCCAAACGGTATTATTTTCTTTTATCCGTGTTAAATTTTTTCATACGGATAATCCCTTCTATCTTTGTCGAGCCATATACTTAGACTATGGATAAACGACAAAAGAAGCGCCAGGAGTATCGCAAGCTCCCCCTGGGCTACTATCACCTCTGCACCGATGGCTGGGGCAAGGGGAAACTGTTTCACAACCGGAAGCAATTCGCTTTGGGGATGACGGCCATCGCTTTGGTTTCACTGAGGTACAATGTCAAGATATATGTCTTCGCCTTGATGCCCAATCACATCCACATCCTGTTGAGCGCCACGGGAAATGACTGCGTCGAGGTCTTTGATTTCCTGCTCCGACGGATCAACAAGCAGCTAAAGGAAGATGGTTATCCTCCCCTGCCGGAAGACTATGATTTCCAGTTGCTCCCCATCAAGGACCAAGAATCCTTCCGCGACCATTTCATCTATATCGCCAGGAACTATTATGAGAAAGGCTTTGTCGTGCCCGGGGGCTGTCTCTGGTGCTCCGATTACCTCCTCTTCAGCCAATGGGCGGATCTAATCCGTGGGGAAAGGGTTGACGATATGTCGCAGAGAAAAGTCCGTGGTATCATCAAGTCGGAGATGTCCCTCCCGGCTCATTGGGAGATTCATCCCGAATGGGGAATCTTGCCAAGAAACTTTGTCTCCATGGAGAAAGTCAGGGAGATGTTTCCATCCGTCAAAACCTACCTGACCCGTCTCATCAAGGATTATGAGTCCTTCGTACATATCTCTGACACACTGGGGGAACAGATCTGCCTCAGCGTAGAGGAAATAAAGGAGATTGTCGAACAACTACGAGAAAAGTATTATCCTCATCGTTCTCTAAAGGATCTGTCTGCCGATGAAAAAAGCCGTCTGGCCGTCATCTTGAATGAGATGTATCATATCGATGCCGCCACGATCGCCCGATTGCTCCATATCTCTCAGCACATCGTCAGCCAAGTTCTCCGTTCCAAAGACTACGCTTCCCGTAGGCGATAGGCCCAGCACGGCGTGACCGACAAAAACAGACAAAAATGTCGGCGAAGCAATGCTGCAGCACGGCGCCACCGACAAAAATGATCGAAAATGTCAGTAAAGCGATGCCAGCATTATTGGAATATAGCCGTCTCCCCGGAGGAGAGGAAGCGGGTGAGCAGGCGGCCGTCGGGCATGCCGACACTGACTTCGGCATCCGTCGCTGCAGCCACGCGGAGGCCGGATTCGGCCGGCTCGATGGCCTCGATACAACCCGTTGAAGAATAGACTTGAGGACCACTCCCCTTGCCACCCAGCACGAAAGCAGAAGCGCAATCGTCGGACCCGGCGAAAGAAAGCGTCAGTTCAACCCCCTCAGGTCCCAGCCGGTAGGGATGGCCCAATACACCGAGCACTTCAGAGGTCCGGACTCCGACCGTGAAAGGATAGAACGATGCATCTCCGCCGATAGAAGCCGCCTGTGCGGATCCGAACGCCGTCAGCAAGGCCCAGCCGTCCGACGGCGCGCACTGGACATAGATTTCCGGCGTATCCCCGACAGAACCGATGACCTCCACCCGAGACCCCAGCAAATGCGGCATCACCAGCGAAGCCTTACCGAAAAGACTCTTCACCACAGCCCGCTGCTCCGGCGTCATGATCGACAGGTCGCCCCAGATGCCGTGCCCGGCCGTCAGCGCCGAGGTAATATTGTACTCCTGGACTCCCGCCTCGTCGTGCGGATAGAACGCGTAGGTAAACAGCTCCTGCGGCAGGAACGCAGCAAAACGGTTGATCGCCGAGCGCACACTCTTCGTCCGATAAGTCGAATAATCGTCGTATTTCGACGACCCGTTGTTGATGAAATAGTACTTCCCTTCCTGCAGCACCTGCAGCCCGACGAGGCAGCGCTCCGGCTCCGTCAGGTCGATCTCCACTACCGTCCCCGGGCAATACTCCCGCAACTCCCGCATCAGCGAAGTCACATAAAACGGCAGCAGATAATTGTAGCGGTCCGCCCGCTCCCGCGGGGAATACGACGCGTCGCCGTGGTCCAGTCCCGGCAGCGTGCTGCTCAGCAGGTTCATCGCGTCCCATTTGAAGAAACGGATCCCTTCGTCGCAGAGCGCCTTCAGGTCGCCCAGCAGCGCCTCATAGCAAGGCCCCACCAGATCGTACACAGGCTTCTTCCACTGCCCCAGAAGGGGCTCGCCCGACCGGTCCCGGATGATCCACTCCGGGTGCTCCAGCGTCCGTTCCACCGATAGTCCCGCCCCCGGCAAGGACATCCAGATGCCGGGCCGCAAGCCCAGCGAATCCATATAAGCACAAAGTGACTTCAGCCCGCAAGGAATGCGCTCGGACTGGCAGACCCATTGTCCAAAATCCACCTGCCAGCCGTCATCGATGACGAAAGTGCTGACCCCGCACTCCGCGGCGTAGCGCATCTCTTCGCGCAGGCGCCCTTCGTTCATGATGGGATACAGCGTCTTCGAATGCCGTTGCATACCCCAGGTATTGTAATAAAAGTCCGCTACCCGGGACTCCGGGTTATCCGTGATCCGGGTCAGCAGATAATCCGCAATTGCCTCATTCTCATCCGCATCCGGCGGCAGGATGCTGAGTGTGGACCACACCGTTTCGTACCAGCCGGAGCGAGGCCCTTCCCCGTCCGGAGCACCCCCGGAAGGGATCGTCTCCCCGTCCAGATAGCCTCCGTGCCGGATCCGTCCGCCCAGGACCAGCCGGCCATCCGACTGGGAAACGAAGTTCGAAATGAACCACAGGTCATCGTCCGTTAGCGCCTGCAGGTCCCCCTCGACCCCCTGGCTGCCGTCATTGCCGTCCGCGACCGGGACCGCCAGGCCCGTCTTCTTTACGGACATCGCGCCGGCGTTATCCTGGGAAGCATGCTCGTAAGACGTGACCAGCTTCCAGGTCGACCCCGACAGCACCAGAAACGGTCCCTTGACCTCCTGCAGCGCCGGCCCGACGGCAAAGAGCGTGCTGTCCGGATGGAACATATGGTGGTCGGGGAAAACGCGTGCGGGCCGGAAAGTGCCGATGCGCAGCTCCTTGCCAGTGACCGGTCCCTCCGAGGCGAAACTGTAGCGCGGAAAGACCAGCCGGCAGCCCCTATCCTTATAACTCAGATGAAAAGTCCGACCCTCGTCGGAAGTCAGCCGTAGCCGCTCCCGGACGAAGGCCCCTTCCGGGAACACTTCCCGGTCCCAGGCCAGCGTCAGCCCCTTCAGCTCCCCGCGTCCGCGAAATAAAAAACGGGTCACCACGCCCCCGTTCGCCAATACGCGCCGCGTCTGTCCCGCATAGTTCCAGACCGGATTGGAAGACGAAACCACCCGCCCGTTGATGCACAACTCGAACAGCGCTTCCTGCACGCCGGCCGACAGTTCCGCCCCCGTCCGCAGGTCGGTGAAGCCCGCCCCCACAAAACGGTGCGAGCGGAAAACGAGGTCGGAACGGAAATCCGCGTTCCCAACGGTCAGGGTCCTGGCAGGCAACGGAAGCGCGGCGACCAAGGCCGCAAGCAAAAACGGAAGGATCTTACGCATAGCAAAAAGGGGCCGGCCCCGACGGACCGACCCCATAAAGATACGAAATAATTTCGATTAGAAGAGGAACGCGACACCGGCGTGCAGCCTGTTGCGGGTCAGCTTGGCGGCAGGCTCATGGTCCTCGCGGATCTTCGGATACTTGTTGAACATGCCGAGATCATAGCCGACAGAAACGCGGAGTTTGTTCATGAGGTCCAGGTTGACGCCACCGCCGACCAGCACGTCGAAGCGCTGGTAGTTCTCCGTCTTGTAGATGTCGTAGCTGATGCTGCCGCGGGAAATCTGTCCGGACAGGGCATAGCTGAAGGTCGGACCGCCGAACACGCCGATACGGATGCCGTCAGAGAGGTCGAAGCCCACATTGACGCGGACGGGAGCGTTGATATACTGCTCGGTGAACTGGCCGGAGAGGAGCGAAGTCAGCAGGAAGCTGGGATCGGACCGCAGCCACTCGAAATTCACACCGGCGGAAAGGCCGAGGATATCACCCACGGGGACCGTGTAATCCAAACCGGCATAGAAGCCGTTGGAAGGCATGGAGACGGTGGTGGAAGAAGTCGCCAGCGTCTGCTTCGAATTGACATAACCGGCACCGATGGCGACCTGCGCAAAGGCGCTCGTACCCAGCAGCATCAAGGATGCCGCAAAGATGGAACAAAGGATCTTTTTCATTGTCAATTAGAATAGGAATGCAACGCCGGCGTGCAGCTGGTTGCGGTTGAGTTTGGTGGAAGGCTCGGAGCCATCGGAACCCTTGGCGAGCTTGTTGAACATGCCAAGGTCATATCCGGCCGTGACGCGGAAACGATCCATCAGATCCAGGCCGACGCCACCGCCGACGAGGACATCGAGACGATTGTAACCGCCATCTTTGTAAATGTCATACGTTCCTCCGACGTCGATACTGCCGACCTTGACACCCAAATCGACCTGGCCTGCAAGGGCATAGCTGAATGTGGGGCCGCCGAAGATGAACAGGCGGGCCTGGTCACCCAGATTGACACCCGCGTTCAGGCGGACGGGGACATTGATGTAATGCTCCTTGAGATTACCGGAAATCGCTCCGATATTATAGTTCTTGGAGGTCAGGAGTTCATAGTTCACGCCAGCGGACAGTCCGAAGACCTCTCCCACGGGAACTTTATACTCCAAGCCAGCATAGAAGCCGTTGGCAGAGTCGCCCGAACCGGAAGAATTGCCCGTCTTATACGTGTACTTGGACTGAACATAACCAGCGCCGATGGCGACCTGCGCAAAGGCGCTCGTACCCAGCAGCATCAGGGATGCCGCAAAGATGGAACAAAGGATTTTCTTCATTTCTAATTAAGTGTTAAAAAGAGTTGACTAGATTTCTGCAATTATTATACCACCTAGCGCCCGGCGTACATCGTCTCATAGTACTTCTGGTAGTCGCCGGAGGTTACGTTGTCCAGCCAGTCCTGGTGGTCCAGGTACCAGCGGACCGTCTTCTCGATGCCTTCCTCGAATTGCAGGGAAGGCTCCCAGCCGAGCTCCTTCTGGAGTTTGGTCGAGTCGATGGCATAGCGCAGGTCGTGGCCGGCGCGGTCCGTGACGAAGGTAATCAGATCGTCGTCCGCTCCCTCGGGACGGCCCAGCAGGCGGTCCACCGTAGCGATCAGCACGCGGATCAGGTCGATGTTCTTCCACTCGTTGAAGCCGCCGATGTTGTAGGTCTCAGCGACGCGCCCCTCGTGGAATATCAGGTCGATCGCCCGGGCGTGGTCCTCGACATACAGCCAGTCGCGCACGTTCTCCCCCTTGCCGTAGACCGGCAGGGGCTTGCGCTGGCGGATGTTGTTGATGAAGAGCGGAATCAGCTTCTCCGGGAACTGGTAGGGACCGTAGTTATTGGAACAGTTGGTCACGACGACGGGCATCCCGTAGGTGTCGTGGAAGGCACGCACGAAGTGGTCCGAGGAGGCCTTGGCGGCGCTGTACGGGCTGTGCGGCTGGTATTTCATGTCTTCCGTGAAGAAGCGCTCGCCGTAGGCAAGGTGGCGCTTGCCGGAGGAGGCTTTCGTCGTGAAGGGCGGTGTCACGCCTTCCGGACAGGTCATCTCCAGGGCCCCGTACACCTCGTCGGTCGAGATATGGTAGAATCGTTTCCCCTCATACTTCTCCGGGAGGGACTCCCAATACAGGCGGGCGGCCTGCAGCAGCGAAAGCGTGCCCAGGACATTGGTCTTGGCGAAGGTGAAAGGATCCTTGATGCTGCGGTCCACGTGGCTCTCGGCGGCCAGGTGGATGATGCCGTCGACCCGTTCCTCGCGCATCAGGGCGAGCATCGCGTCGAAATCGCAGATGTCCGCCTTGACGAAACGGTAATTGGGCTTATCCTCGACGTCCTTGAGATTCGCAAGGTTGCCCGCGTAGGTCAGGCAGTCCACGTTGACGATGCGGTAGTCCGGATATTTGTTGACGAAAAGCCGGACGACGTGGGAGCCGATGAAACCGGCGCCGCCGGTAATGATGATGCTGCGCTTGTATGCCATATTCAGTCTGTCAGGTTGTCAAAATCGGAAAAGTCGGGGCCCATTTTCTCCCGGGCCAGGTCTTTCGCGGAAAGGATCATCTCCTCCCGGGGGATGCGCCAGTCGATGCCGAGGCTTTCGTCCAGCAGTTGGATGCCCGCGTCGGCCTCGGGATGGTAGAATTCGTCGCACTTGTACTGGAATACGGCCTCCGCCGACAGCACGGCGAAACCGTGGGCAAAGCCCTTGGGGATGAACATCTGGCGGTGGTTCTCCTCCGTCAGCTCGACGGCAACGTGCCGCCGGAAGGTCGGAGAACCGGGCCTCAGATCCACCGCCACGTCCAGCACGGCGCCCCGTACGCAACGCACGAGCTTGCTCTGGGTGTAAGGCGGCTTCTGGTAATGCAGGCCGCGGACGACTCCGTAGCGGGACTTGCTCTCATTGTCCTGCACGAAACGCACGGGACCGACGGCCGCGTCGAACTCCCGCTGCGACCAGCTCTCGAAAAAATAGCCCCGCTCGTCCCCGAATACCCGGGGCTCGAGGATCAGCAGGCCTTCCAGTTCAGTTTGAATGACGTTCATCAGTCCAAATTGTCATAACCCGTATTCTTGCACTCGTCGATCACCTTGAGCAGGTATTGCCCGTACTGGTTCTTCAGCATCGGCTTCGCCAGCTCCCGCATCCTTTCTTCAGAGATCCAGCCCCGGCGGTAGGCGATCCCCTCCAGGCACGCGATCTTCAGGCCCTGGCGCTTCTCGATCACCTCGACGAAGGTCGAAGCCTCGGACAGGCTGTCGTGCGTGCCGGTGTCCAGCCAGGCGAAGCCCCGGCCGAGCGTCTGCACCTTCAGCTCCCCGTCTGCGAGGAAACGCTGGTTGACCGTCGTGATCTCCAACTCCCCGCGCGCCGAAGGCTTGATGTGCTTGGCCACATCCACGACCTTGTTGGGATAGAAATACAGGCCCACGACGGCATAATTGGACTTCGGATTGGCGGGTTTTTCCTCGATGCTGAGGCAGTTGCCCTCCCGGTCGAATTCGGCGACGCCGTAGCGTTGCGGGTCGTTGACCCAGTAGCCGAAGACCGTGGCCTTCCCGTCCTCCTCGGCGGTACGGACCGCCTCCTTGAGCATGGGCACGAAGCCGGCGCCGTGGAAGATGTTGTCGCCCAGCACCAGGCAGGCGCTGTCGTCTCCGATGAATTCGTCGCCGATGATGAAGGCCTGCGCCAGCCCGTCGGGCGAAGGCTGCTCGGCATAGTTGAAGGATACGCCGTAGTCGCTCCCGTCGCCCAGCAGCCGCTTGAAGGCGGGCAGGTCCTGGGGCGTGGAGATGATCAGGATGTCCCGGATGCCCGCGAGCATCAGGGTCGAGATCGGATAATAGACCATCGGCTTGTCGAAAATGGGCAGCAGCTGCTTGCTGACGCCCTTGGTGATCGGGTAGAGGCGGGTGCCGGAGCCGCCCGCGAGTACGATGCCTTTCATATCAGGAGAGTCTTTCGATGCATTTTTCGAGGGAATCCAGCCAGTACGGGATCTCTACGCCGAAGGTCTCCTTGACCTTGGTCTTGTCCAGCACGGAATAGTGCGGGCGCGCCGCCTTGGACGGGAATTCGTCGCTGTGGCAGGGGCGGATGTCGCAAGAGATGTGGCCGCTGAGCCGGGCGATCGCCCGGGCGAAATCGTACCAGGAGATGACTCCCTCGTTGGTATAATGGTAGATGCCGGTGCGGTCCAGCTGACCGTCGGCGATGACTTTCAAGATCAGGGCGGCCAGGTCCGCCGCATAGGTGGGCGTCCCGACCTGGTCGAAGACGCACTTCATGTCCGGCTTCTCGGCCGTGAGGCGGAGCACCGTCTTGACGAAGTTCTTCCCGTACGGGGAATAGAGCCAGGCCGTCCGGAAAATGAGGGACTTGCAGCCGGAGGCCCGCACGGCGTCCTCGCCCTGGAGCTTGGTACTGCCATACACGCCCAGGGGCTGCGGCTCGTCATCCTCCTTGTAGGGGATGGAGGCGTCGCCGTGGAAGACATAGTCCGTGGAAACGTGGATCAGGGTCGCGCCGGTCTCCCGGGCGACCGTGGCCAGGTTGCCGGGGGCCACGTGGTTCAGCAGGTCCGCGAAGCCGATGTCGTCCTCCGCCTTCGCCACGTCCGTGTAGGCCGCGCAGTTGACAATGACGTCCACGGCCTCGGAACGGCAGACGATGCGGATGGCATCCAGGTTGGTGATGTCCAGATAGACCGTCTCCCGGCCCGGAACGGCGTTGACGTCCGAGAAGATGAAGCGGTGGCCCATCCCCTCCGAAAGGTTGCGGATCTCCGTACCCAGCTGGCCGTTGGCTCCCGTGACGAGTATATTCATTTCCCTAGGGTTCAAACACACAAATTTAACAAAAATATGCTTATTTTTGCATAAGTATGGACGCGCAGGAGCAAAAACCTACCATTTTTCTCTACACGGACGGCGCCGCGAGCGGCAATCCCGGTCCGGGAGGCTATGGCGTCGTGCTGAGCTGCGCGGGCCTGCGCAAGGAAATGTCGGGCGGATTCGCGCGGACCACCAACAACCGGATGGAGCTGCTGGCCGTCATCAAAGGGCTGGAAGCGATCCGCTGGGACCACGCCCGGGTCGAAGTCTGGAGCGACTCAACCTACGTCGTCAAGGCCGTCACCGAAGGCTGGCTCGACAAGTGGCTCGCCACGGGCTTCAAGAAGAAGAAAAACGTCGACCTCTGGCTGCGCTTCAATCCCCTGTACCGGAAGCACGAGGTGACTTTCCACTGGTTGAAGGGGCACGCCGGGCACCCGGAGAACGAACGCTGCGACACCCTGGCGGTGGAGGCGTACAAGCAACCGAACTTGCCGCCGGACAGCGGCTACATACAGGAAGAAGAAACCTTATTCGAGCAATAGATATGGCAAACGAAAGAAAACCGATCGTAGGCATCACGCAAGGTGACGGCAACGGCATCGGATACGAGGTCATCATCAAGGCCCTCTCCGACCCCCGCATCCTGGAGGCGTTCACGCCCGTCATCTACGGATCCTCCAAGATATTCGGCTTCTACAAGAAGCTGATCCACGAGATAGACCAGATGGACACCAACGTGATCCGCTCCGCCCGGGAAGCGCATCCGCGTCGCATCAACATCGTCAACTGCCTGCCGGACAACGTCTTCGTCGAGCCCGGCCAGCCCACGCCCGAGTCGGCGAAGGCCGCGATGACCGCCCTCGAGTGGGCGGTCCGCGACATCAAGGACGGCAACATCGACGTCCTGGTCACGGCCCCCTTCAACAAGAAGGCGATGTCCCGCGAGGGCTTTGGCTATGCCGGCCACACGGAGTACCTGCAGAACGCCTTCGGCGTCAAGGACATCACGATGCTGATGGTCAGCGACGCGCTCAAGGTGGGCGTCGTGACGGGCCACATTCCCCTGAAGGACGTCGCCGCCAGCATCACGGAGGAGAAGATCCTGAGCAAACTGCGTCTGATGAAGGCGTCGCTGGAGCGGGATTTCGGCATCGACAACCCGAAGATCGCGGTCCTGAGCCTCAACCCCCACAGCGGGGACGGCGGCCTGCTGGGTGACGAGGAGGAGAAAGTCATCATCCCGGCGGTCCAGAAGGCGCAGGAGGAGGGCATCCTGGCTTACGGTCCCTTCTCCCCCGACGGTTATTTCGGCGTGCGGGAGTTCAGCCTCTTCGATGCGACCTTGGCGATGTACCACGACCAGGGCCTGGAGCCTTTCAAGGCCATTTCCTTCGAGGATGGCGTGAACTTTACGGCAGGTCTTCCAATCGTGCGCACTTCTCCCGACCACGGCACCGCATATGCGATGGCGGGCCGCGACGAGGCGGATCCGGGCTCGATGCGTTCGGCCATCTACCGGGCGATCGACATCTTCCGGAGCCGCAAGGCGTACGACGAGTTGCAGGCCGGCAAAATGCGGCCGCGGGAGGGCGACGAACCCAAGCCCGAGCGCCGCGGCGGCCGTCCCCAGATCGCTTAAAGGAGGTCTCGGACAGCCGGATCGAGGCGGTTGTATTCGTAGCCGCGCTGGAGCCCGAACTTCAGCAGCTTCAGCCGGATCTCCGGGTCGCCCTTCAGCGTGCGGGCCTTCGCCTCCAGGACGGCACGCATGCGAGCGTCTGCTTTCTCTTCATCGACAGAGGCCAGCGCCTCCTCCACCGTAGCCGCCGCAATCCCCTTCCCCCGCAGCTGGAACCCGATCTTCACCGGTCCCCAGCCATCCAGACACGCCTTGTCCCGTGCGAAAGCCGTCGCATAGCGCAAATCGTCCACGAAATGGTCCTTGACGAGCAAGGCGACCATCTCGGCGGCGCCCTCTTCGTCGCCCTCCAGTCCCTTCAGCGCCTTCTTGTACATATCGGCGCTGCAATACTCCTTCCGGGCGCAGAGCGCCTGCAGCGAAGAGAGCAGTTTGTCGTCCTTAGAAATCATAGCCGAAACTGACGTATGCGCCCACCTTCCCCGTCAGGTCGTTCCAGCGGACGTCCAGGCGCAGGGGGCCCGCGATGGTCTTGTAACCCAGTTCGAAGCAGGCGCCCAGCACCAGTTTGTTCTGGATGTCGAGGAATCCGGCCAGCGTATCCTCCGCCTTGAAAGCGCCCGCCTGGAAGGTTGTGAACAGGTTCTTGCCGAAACGCAGGCGCAGCGCGGCGTCCGCCGTCGCGAGATAATTGTCCACCAGCATCATCCCGCCGAAGCCGCAGAACGGGATCTGCTGGTCGATGTAGCGGCCGGCCATCGTGCCGCCGATGAAGTTCTTCAGCGGCAGGTTGGTCATATCCTCGGCGTCGCCGTTCAGCACCGCGCGGGCGTTGACTCCCAGCAGCAGGGCGACGTGGCTGCCGAAAGGCAGGGCGGTGCGGAAGCGCACGGCGCCCAGGTGCTCGTCGGCGAAACCGATCTTCCAGTCCTTGGCGAAGACCCACTCATAGTCCACATTGAAGTCGATGCCCCGCATCGGGAAATACAGGTCGTCGAAGGTGTAGGCCCGGCCGAATGCGAAGGCCGAAGTGTAGTTGCCGCCCATCGAAGTCAGCGCCTCGGAAGAGGCCGACACGTTCTGGTTGGAGAGCCAGTCCGTCGCCTTGATGAACTTGTTGCGGCCGCCCACGTTGAAGTCCAGATGCGTCCAGTGCAGGTTGGAGAAATACACTTCCTCCTTATGGCTCCAGTACTTGAGCCGGTAGAGCGCCTCGTCCGTCGTCACGTCCGCGGTGTAACCGCTGATCTTGGCGTCGAAGTTGAGCGTCGGCGTCCGCAGGCCGTCGAAGGACAGATGGGCCTGGGCGTATTTGTTCTGGCCCAGTTTGCCGGTCAGGTCGAACTTGGCACCCGCGATCTGATGGGCGCCCAGGCCGACGTTGACGATGGCGTCCACGAGCGTCTCGTTGTCGGCCCGGAAGCCGAAGCCGAACTGGTGGATGGGCCGCTTCTGGCAGATGAACACGAGCCGGTACGGCTGCTCGTCGTTCAAGAGACGGTAGGTCACGGACTCAAAGGAACCGGTGGCGAAGATCATCGCGACCGCCTTGTCGATCTGGGCCTTGCCGATGAAGTCTCCGGCCTTGAATTTCAGTTTCTTGGAGAGCCAGCGGGAATCCCTGTCCGGCATGCCCTCGAACTCGATGCTGGCGATCTGCACCGGCGCAAGGCCGATGTCTTCGGCCGGATGGTTCCGCAGGGTCGTCTCCGCTTCGGGCATCACCGACTTCAGGGATTTCAGGGCGGTTTCCTGGCCCTTGGCGGCGGCGTAGCCACGGCCTATGATGGTCTTCACGCTCTTCTTGTCGAAACTGAGCATGTTGTATTCGCGCAGGTTCGGCTTGATGAAGACGTCCGTGTTGTCCACGTTCTTGGAGAAGGCCTCGCTGCCGAGCATGTCGATGAAGGTCCAGAGGATGTCCGCAATGTTGTTGATCTCGTCGTAGGTCATATCCTTGTCGGACAGGTCCACGCCGATGACGTAGTCCGCGCCCATCTCCCGGGCGATGTCGGTCGGGAAGTTGTTGCGCGTGCCGCCGTCCACCAGCACCATGCCGTGCGTGCGGACCGGGTCGAAGAGGCCCGGGATGGACATGGTCGAGCGCAGCGCCTCGTTGATCGAACCGGAAGTCCAGTTCTTCGCCTTGCAGCTGACCAGGTCGGACGCCACGCAGCAGAACGGGATCGGGAAGTCCAGGAAACTCGTCGAATCCTGGTAGCCGGCCGAGATGGAACTGAATATATTATTGACATTCAAGCCATTGATGTAACCGGCAGGCAGACTGCGCGCGATGTTGTTGATCGGCAGGTCCACGCCGGAGGTCGGATCCTGCATCATCCCGCTGCGCTCCAGCGGGATCGCGCCTTTGCCCCGGCTCTTCTTCTTGGCAGGCTGCTCCTCCGGCGACTGCCCGATCATTGCCTGGAAGACGTCTTCCGAGTAGTGGAAAGGCACGGAGAGCATATATTTCTCCTTGTACATCTTGGTCGCATAGGAGATGTAGTCTTGCGGGACGTTGTCGCTCAGGGCGAGGTTCCAGTCCATCGCGGTGATCAGGGAGTCCAGATAGGCCGAATCGTAGCCCATCGCATACAAGCCTCCGATCAGGCCGCCCATGCTGGTGCCGACGATCACGTCCACGGGAATCTTCTGCTCTTCCAGATAACGGAGCACGCCCACGTGCGCGGCGCCTTTCGCTCCGCCTCCGCTGAGCACCAGGGCCACCGTCGGCCGGTGTTCGGTCCGGCGGATCCGGTCCATCTTCTTCCGTACCTTTTCGAATGCGACGGCATCCCCCTCGGGGTCCACGCTGGCGGTGGCCAGCTGCGCGCCGGCGCTCAGGGGCAACAGGGCCAGGGCGAGGGCCGCCACCCATTTCAAAGCCTTCCTATTCATCGTTCAGATCGTTTTTGTGTTGTCCGGCCAGCAGGCCGCAGGCCGCCAGGATATCCTCGCCCCGCGAGGCGCGGATGGTGGCGGTCACCCCGTGGGCCGACAGGCGGTCCCGGAAGCGCTCCATCACCGCATCCGGCGACGTTTCGTAAGGGAAATCCGGAATCCGGTGGAACCGGATGAGGTTGACCCGGCACTCCAGGCCGGAAAAAAGGCGCACGAGCGCGTCCGCATGGCGTTTGTCGTCGTTGAAGCCCGCGAACATCGTGTACTCGAAACTCACGCGGCGCTGCCCCGTGAAGTCGTATCGCTTGATCAGGTCCACCACCTCCCGCAGGGGCCAGGCCTTCTGGGCGGGCATCATCTCCAGACGCTCGTCGGGGAAGGGATTGTGGACGCTGACCGCCAGGTGGCACTTGCATTCGTCCAGGTAGCGGCGCAGGGCCGGCAGTACCCCGATGGTCGAAAGCGTGACGCGTTTCGGGCTCCAGCCAAAACCCCATTCCGCGGTCAGCACGCCGATGGCGCGCAGGACGGCGTCGAAGTTGTCCAGGGGCTCCCCCATGCCCATGAAGACCGCGTTGGTCAGGGCCTGGGTCTCGGGAATGGCGACGAACTGGTTCAGGATCTGCGCGGCGGAAAGGTTGCCGTGGAAACCCTGGCGCCCCGTCATGCAGAAACGGCAGCCCATCTTGCACCCGGCCTGGGACGAGACGCAGAGCGTCCTGCGCTCCGCATCCGGGATCACGACCGCCTCGACGGCGCTTTCCTCCATCCGTCCCCCGACGGGGCAGGAGACGGGGAAAAGGTACTTCCGCGTCCCGTCCACGGACTCGGCGAAGCCGGCGGGCGGGGTCACGCCGGTCTCGTACAGCTCCTTCAGCCGCTCGCGCCCGGCCTTGGACAGGTCGGTCATTTCGTCGAAAGAGCCCACGCGGCGCACATACAGCCAGCGGGCGATCTGCCCTCCCGCAAAAGCGGGCAGGCCGGCCGCCAGGGCGCATTCCCTGAGCTCCGCGGGAGTTTTTCCGAGAAGGGCTTCTTTCATACCACAAAAATAATGAAAAATAATGCAAGATTGCAGGGTTTTTGATTATCTTTGCTTACCTGCGCCCCAAGTGCGGCGCAAGACACAAATCTAATAAACAAAAACATTATGGCTAAAGAAGTTGAAGGACAGGCCTCCGATATCAATGCCGCCAAACTGAAGGCATTGCAGGCCACGATCGACAAGATTGAGAAAGA
>JAEEGH010008357.1_pt1 | contig 24512 bp, 24 predicted proteins | sample 9134181 | NCBI WGS metagenome assembly JAEEGH01 (sample SAMN16246544, study PRJNA631951) | gut metagenome | biome: gut microbiome; feature: rumen; material: DP-attached | host: Bos | place: Iran: Karaj | collected 2018-10
CCTTGAACATGTTCGTCCGGGTGATGAGCCAGGCGACCTGGTAGCCGCCCCAGCTCTGGCCCTGGATGGCCATGTTGTCCTTGTCCACCCACGGGAACTTCGTCAGCGACTCGGCGCCGCTCACGATGCAGTTGTAGGCCGACTGGCCCGGCATGCCGGGCGTATAGACGATGTCCGGGACGAACACGATGTAACCCCTGGAAGCATAGAAGATCAGGTTCACCGTGGACCAGCTGGGCTGTACGATGATGTTCTTGTACAGGTTCTCGGAGTAGGTCTCGTAGAAATAGATCATCACGGGGTACTTCTTGGCGGGATCGAAGTCTTCCGGCTTGTACAGGAGGCCGTCCAGCGTCCGGCCGTCGAACGCCGTCCAGTGATAGAGCTCGACGGTTCCCCAGTTGTAGTCCTTCTGCTGGGGGTTGATGGCGGTGAGCTTCTCCGTCTTCTTTCCGAAGTCAGTCACATACAGGTCCATCTGCTCCTGGAGGTTGCCCCTCTGGTAGGCGAACACCGGCGCATTCTTCGCTTTCCGGAGCCCGTCCCAGGTGTACCCGCCGAACGCCAGCAGCTTGAAGGAATCGGCCTTGTCCGCAAAATGGAGGGAGGCCAGCCCGTTCTCCTTGGTCGTTTCGTCGAATACGCTTAGGAACACCTGCTCCCGGGTTCCGACGTTGGGGTCGTCCTCCGCATCCTTGGTCCTCAGGTAGCGGTAGGTCCGTTTCTGCTCCCGGCCACGGGTGATGCGGGAGGCGAACCCGTCGGAAATCCGGACCCGCCAGAGGTCGTACCGGTCGTTCAGGACAACCTCCGCGTCCTCCGCCGCCCAGAAGGCGAGGCCATAGGATCCCGGCATCATCGGATGGTCGTCCTTCTCGTCCCAGAAGACCGTGTCGATGCCGCCGGTCAAGTTCCGGACCTGATCCGCGGCTACGTCATATACGAACCACGCGCGCTCGTTTAAATCCCACCAGATGGCGTATTTCCCCTTGGGGGAGAGCTGCACCGATTCGTAGGCGCCGCGGGCGATTTCCTGCCGGCGGCCGGAGCCGGGAAAGATGAGAGTAAGGATGGATTCTCCCTGCGTATTCCATTGTTCTTCAACGGTGTTGACCGGACTTACCTCAAGAATTACATCCGCATCATAGTTGTCGGTAAAAATGAGCCGGTCCGCCTTGTTGGTATTGAAGGGGATGAGACCTTCGTCCTGGTACAGGCAGGGCCAGGTGCGCTGCTTGTCGCGGGTAAGGTTCGCCTTCATCCGCGGCGGGATCTCATCGGCATCCCATTTCCAGATATCCAGGCCGGCCGTCTCGAAGGAGACCAGATTGGTGTCCTTGACCGGAACGTATTCCTGGATGCCCGCGTAAATGGAACCGAGTCGTTTGCTGAAGCGGTAGGAGCTGTTTTCCGTGAGGCCCCAGCCTTCGGGCATGTTGCGGCGCTGGTCGGCGGCTACGAGTTCCCGTGCCTCGTCCCGGACGATATCATACAGCCAAAGGGCAGCGTGCTTGCTCCCGGTGGAAGCGGTATCCTTGGCTTGCAGGTAAAGCGCTTCAGTTCCTTCCTCATTGAAGGCCGGTACCGCATGGAAGGTGGCGGTGTCCGTGAACATCCGGGCTTTTCCATCGGCATAGAAACCGATGACCGAGTGCTTCTTGTCCGTTTTCTGAATGAGGCCCAGCGTCCGGCCGTCCTTCGAGAAGGCGAACTTGTCGATGCGGCGCAGGGTGTCCAGGCTTCCGTCGGCGAAGTGATAGACGACGACCGTCGTGCCCTTGTCCTTGTCGGACTTTTTCACGAAGGTCGTGTCGATGGTGGAGAAAGCGAATTGATCCGTTGCGTGAAGTCCCAACTGGAATGACTTGACGTTCGGATACTTGCGGATTCTTCCATTCATCAGATTGACAATGGCGAGGGAGTCCTGCGGCAGTTTGTCGCCCGTCAGTTTCTTGATCTTGGCGCGGCGGGTTTTCTGGAACTCCGGTTTGATCAGGCACACGGCGTAGTTCTCGCTGTCCAGGATCCGGGCTTGATAGCCGCGGGGCACGGGGATGACGTGGTCACCCTTCTTCCCGTTGATGCGGAAATAGAGCGTCCCATCGCCTTCCTGCGGGTTGACGGCGTAGGTGATTACCCGACCGTTCGGGGAAATGGCAACTCCGCTGACAGCCTGCCAGCTGTCATAGACGTCATGGTCGAGGGGTTTTTTCTGGGCGGAGGCGGAAAGCGCCACCGCCAGCAGGGCTGAAACAAATAATAAACGGTTCATATTCATGGGATGACGGATAAATCGACATAACCCGACGCACCGTACAGGACGGCTTTGTCGGTAAACTGCCACATGGTCCAGGGCTTGAACTTGGGCTCGTTCCGGTTGTAGCGGGCTATCCACATCGGGTAGCGCTGCGTGATTTCGGGGGAGAGGATGTCCCGGGCATAGGAATCGGACGTATACACGATGGGGGTGCGCCCGTAGTGCTTTTCAACGGTCCGGAGCCAGACCAGGACTTTTTCATTGAGTTCCTGCTTCGTGCATCCTTCGTGCATGGTTTCCACATCCAGAACCGGAGGAAGGTCGCTGTGACGGAGTTTCACTTGGGATATGTAATGCTGCGCCTGCTTCTCCGGATGGCGGGAAGAACGGAAGAAATGATAGGCGCCGCGGGGATAATCCCGTTTGCCGGCCTCCTCCCAGTATTCTTTGAAGCGTCGGTCCGTGAACTTCTCGCCTTCCGTCGCCTTCAGGATGACGGAGGAAACGGGGAAGACCGACTTGGCACGCAGCAGGTCTTTCGTCGTGTGTCCGGTCCGGTCGACGACTACCTTCAGGGAATCCCAGACGATGCCGGTGTTGTGGTGTGACAGGTCCACGCAGAATGAGCGGGCGCCGTCAGGTACCGGGGCTCCTTCCGAAGCGAATCTGCCATACCGGATATAGGGTGCCAGCACCCCGGCCGCAACGAGCAGGACGAGCCCGGCGACCAGCCACGGACTGACCTTCCATTTGCGGTTGGCCTTTTTCCTGCGGGCGGGCTTCCGGGCCGGCTTATTCCGGCCCGAAGCGGCCCGTTTTGTGACCTTTCGGGGTGCTAACTTTTTTGTTATCACTAAAAACAATTATGTTTTATAATCGTTTGTACAGCAAGTTATAAGAATGTCGTGAAAAACTGGACGCTTCCACTTTTTTTATTGCTAAAATGCTTATCTTTGTATCCTGCAGACACAAATATACAATAATAAATGGAATAATTATGGAACTGAAAGGAACAAAAACCGAGGCCAATCTGAAGACTGCATTCGCCGGGGAATCCCAGGCCCACACCAAGTACCTGTACTATGCCGGCAAGGCCCGCAAGGACGGCTATGTCCAGATTGCGAATCTCTTCGAGGAAACCGCGAAAAATGAGAAGGAACACGCCAAGATCTGGTTCAAATTCCTGCACGGCGGAGAGGTCCCCGCGACGGAAGTGAACCTGGCCGACGCAGCCGATGGCGAGAACTTCGAGTGGACCGACATGTATGCTGCCTTCGCGAAGGAAGCCAAGGAAGAAGGCTTCAACGACATTGCTTTCCTCTTCGAGAAGGTGGGTGCCATCGAGAAGACGCACGAAGAGCGCTACCGCAAGTTACTCGGCAACATCCAGGAAGGAATCGTCTTCTCCCGGGAAGAGGATATGATCTGGGAATGCTCCAACTGCGGCCACATCGTGGTCGGCAAGAAAGCGCCGGAGCTGTGCCCCGTGTGCAAGCACCCGAAGAGCTATTTCATGCTCCGCGCCGAAAACTATTGATTAAGGCGGCGACAAGGTTCTCCACGATGTAAACGGAGAACACGGCCAGGACGGCCAGGCTCCAGTGCCGTTTCAGAAGAACGACCGCGAGCACGCAGGCCGCGGCCAGGACCAGAAAGGCTATACGCTTCGTATCCAGAAGCTTATGGCCTTTCTTGATTTTCATCCCGAACATCGGGATTTCGCTGACGAGGAGAAGGCCCAGGATGACGGAGACGGCCGCTACGAGCCATGGGCCGGCGCCGGAAGGAACCCCTCCCTGCGTATACAGGAAAGCGGCGAGGGAACCGCACACCATCGCGCATGAAGGCGTAGGCAGGCCGATGAAATCGAGCGTCTGGCGTTCGTCCACATTGAACTTCGCCAACCGCACGGCCGACATTACGGCCACGAACAGGGGTAGATAGCGCAGAAAGGCCGGTGCATCGGCCGGTTGCACTTTGTATAGCATCAGGGCAGGCAGAACGCCGAAACTGACGACGTCGGCCAGGGAATCCAGGTCCCCGCCGATAGGGGAATAGGCGCCGAGGAGCCGGGCGGCGAGCCCGTCGCAGAAATCGAAGACCGCCGCCAGGACCATCAGCGGGAGGGCCCATTCGAGGCGGCCCTCCAAAGTGAAGATCACTCCCATGATGCCTGCGAGCAGGTTCATGGAAGTGATCGTGTTGGGAATGTGCTTGTAAAGCGCCATTTACTTGATGCCGAGCTTCTTGGCGATGTCCTTCGGGAGGGCCTTCTTGTTCACGACGAAGTTCAGGGTCTTGGCCTTGACGAAGTTCTCGGACATGTACCAGACACCGTCATAGGCGCCGGTCACGCCCCAGGAGTTCTTGATCAGATAGTACTTGGTACCGTTCTGGTCCTTGGCGATGCCATAGAGGTGCATGCCGTGATCGTCGGTGGAGGTCTTCTCGTCGAACCACTGCTGGCGGTTCTCCTGGGTCACCTCGATTTCCTTGGGGAGCTCTTTCTTGGGTTGCGGGGCCGCCTGTGCCTGCTGGGCGGGACCTACCCAGCGCTCCTGGTCGGAGCCGGTAGGACGGACACTGGTGTCCACGAGGACGGCGAGACCGTCACGGGTGAAGCCGGCTTCGGAGACGTCACCGCCCCAGGCCACGGTGTAACCGTTGTCGATGGCATTGTCGATGACGGCCATGAACTCGTCCAGCGGCAGATTGTAGCAAAGGCCCCAGCGCCAGTTGTCTTCCACCTCGATGGCGAACTGGGAATAGAACGGATGGTGCGTGAAGGAGGAAATGTTCACGTAGTCGTCCGGGTTGATGCCCAGGGCGTCACGATAGCTCTGCGGGGTGTAGGTGACACCGTTCTCCACGAAGTTCTCGGGGACCTCGCCCAGGTAGGCGTCCAGGATACCGTCGAAGCCCTTCATCCATACGGGCGTGAGCTTGCGGTTGGGATTCTTCACAACGGCCTGCACGTAGCCCTTGAGGACACCGTCCAGCTCGCCCTGGGCCGGGAGTTCCGTTCCGTAATTCATGCCGGAGTAGGCCGACTGCGGCATGATGCCGTAGTCGCGGATGACTTCCAGCACATCGCCGAAACCGCTGCCCTGCGCCATGTTCAGGTAACCGTTCAGACGGACGTACTTGATCGCCCTGTCATGATAGGAGTGGCGGACGACGAACATCTCGGACAGGTCCGGATAGGCGTCGGCCTTGAGGTTCTTGGCCTTGATGACCTCGGACTCGAGGAAGGAAAGGGCGGAGAAGCACCAGCAGGTGCCGCTGTTGGCCTGATTCTTCATCGAGGTGACCGGAATCTCCTTGACGGTGGTGAACTGGTAGTCGGTCGGCTTGACCGGCGAGGCGGCCTGCCTGGACTGGGCGGCGGCGGTCATCGTGATGAGAGCCGCGGCGAGAAGGAAGGATACTTTTTTCATATCAATGGTGTTTGATTTGATTCGTATTCCACAAAATTAAGGAATTAATCGTAATTTTGCAATGTGAGAACCATTTTGTATATCCACGGCATGGGCGGTGGCGGTGACAGCCGGATTCCGCGTCTCCTGCGGGAACGGTTTGCGGGAACGGACATCCGGTGCATCGTCCGTACCTACGATTTCGATCCGGAAACCGGTCATGCACAGATTGCCTCCTGGGTGGATGAATTGCAACCGGATTTGCTCATCGGAGAGTCGCTGGGTTCCATCCAGACGCTTCGGGTCCGTGGCATCCCGCATCTGTTCGTATCCCCGGCACTGGGCGGCCCTGACCGTCTGGTCAAATTGGCCTGGGTCTGCCGGATTCCGGGCGGGAAAGCCATCCTGCACCGCATCTGGCGCGTCAAGGAGGGGGACCGGCAGCCGCTCCGGTTCGAATACGACATCCTCAAGAAATATGGTCCCCATTGGGACGAAGCGAGGAAGGCTGCGTCAGAAGGGGGGTACAACTTCGCGTTCTTCGGTGCCCGCGACCATTACATGAAATCAGGCGTCGTGAACATTTCCACCTGGGAGGAATTGTTCGGGAAAACGTACCAGATCTACGATGGTACGCACTTCATGGAAGAGGAGTACGTGTATGCGCTGCTAATTCCGAAAATACGGGAGATCCTGGACGGCACGGCGGATGTTCTCCCGCGCGACTGATTTATCCAAGTAGTTATCTCTCAGAGATTCTTCTGGTGTTACTTGAATGATTGCATCAAATCCTGCGGCCATCAGTTCTTCGCGGTTTTCCACCTTTCCCGCCAAGAGTACGACAGGGATTTCCGGTGCCTGACGCTTTGTCGCCTGCAGGACCCCGAAGGGAACTTTCCCGGTCAGCGTCTGTCGGTCGGCCTTTCCTTCACCTGTGATGACGAGCCCGCATTCCCGCACGCAATCGGGGAAACGGACAGCTTCCAGGACGGCTTCGATACCCGCATGCATCCGGGCGCCGAGGCAGATGGCCAGGGCGGCACCGATGCCGCCTGCCGCACCGGCGCCGGGAACGCTGTCGGCGTCGATACCATAGTCGCGTTTCCATGCCTCCGCCTGCTGGCGGAACCGTTGTTCCAACAAGGCGACGCCCTGCGCATCCGCGCCTTTCTGCGGACCGAAAACGGCAGGTGCACCGGACGGTCCGGTCAAGGGAACATCGACATCGTAAAAGGCGTGGATCCGGACAGGATCGGGCGGGGGCGCAAGGGCTTTCAGAAGGCCGGCTCCGCAGTCCATGACAGCCGTCCCTCCCAGGCCAATCCAGATTTCTTTCACGCCTTGTTCCACCGCATCTTGCATCAGCTCACCTGTACCGAAGGATGATGCGGATAGGGGATTCAGTTCTTCGGGTTCCAAGAGTGTTAGGCCGCTGGCTGCAGCCGTTTCGATGACGGCAATCCGCCCGTTCTCGAGCAGGGCATACCGGGCATGGACGGGATGGCCCAGCGGATCATGGACAGTGACCGTCCGGAAGATGCCGCCGAGGCACCCGGCCAGGCACGCCGAAAAGCCTTCGCCGCCGTCGGAAAGCGGCAGCCGGAGGACGTCGCGTTCCGCTAAAGCGGAAGCCGCGGCGTCCACCGCCTCGGGAGCCGTCAGGCTGCCTTTGAAGGAATCCAGGGCGAGGAGCGTCTTCATCGTTGCAAATATAAGGAGATTTCCCTATTTTTGCAGAACGTATGACCCGCATGAAACTAACCTTTCCCGTCCTCGCCCTGCTGCTGGCCCTTGTCGCGTGCAACAAGCGTCAGACCGTGGTTCGGGATACGATACCTTATGTCAAGCAGTTGGTCGTGGACACGACCGGCACCTTCCCGCTGATCGGCTCTTACCGGTCGGCCGGCACCAAAGGCTCCATTGCCGTCATCGGCGAGCCCGAAGCCGCCGCCCGCCTTGCTTCCGCCCTTCTGGAGGCGGACGAGGTCGACAACATTGACGGTAAGGCCGTGCCGGACCGGCTTCCGGACTTCGCCGGCGAGACTTTCGACATCCTGATGGACCTGTATAACGCGCCCTATCTCCGGATGGCGGCGTCCAGTCCGGACAGTCTCCGAGAAGTGGCCGTAAGAAATGCGGTCATCGCCGTGGACACCGTGGCATACTCCAATGCGCTGGACGCGCATTCCAGGCTTACGAAAACGCGCGCCAAGGTTTTCGTCCTTTCGAACTCCCTGCTGTCGGAGTACGGCAAGTTCGACATCGACACGCTCTTCAAGATGGCGGGCCGCGAAGCCTTGATCCTCACACCGGTGGAAGCCATGCTGCAAGCGGCTGAGAAGGCTGGCTTCAAACGTATCGCCGTCTGGGCGCCGCCCGAGGCCCGTTCGGCCTATGAGAACACCGCCAAGATTGTGACGCCCGACTTGGATGTAACCGTCGTTTCCACGACCGGAAACGGCCTTCTGCGCCCTGCTTTCCGCGACATGCTCCGTATCTACCGCTCTTTGAAGCCGGGCACCAACCTGGATGCTGTCCTTCTGGACAGTTTCACGGCGGACGTGGAGGAACTGGATGCCGAGAAGGAACACATCCACCGCCAGATCACCGAGGAGGATATGGCTTTCGACCGCATCCTGATGCCGCATTTCCGCTTCATCGAACCGACGGCCTCCCTGACGGACGCCCTCTACCGCCTGTTGCGGGAGAAGAACCTTTTCACCCACGACATCGCCTATCCGTCCGTCCGCTACTACCAGACGGAGGAAAACCGGGACGGTGAATTCGTTCCCGTCGAAGTCAGCGCCGCCTACCTTTCCGCCCACACGAATTCCGTGAACCCCGCCCCGTATGTTCCAGATATCGATTAGTCCGGAAGAGATCGGCCGCCTGGAGCTGGCGTCCTTTCCCGGGGAGATCCAAGTCATCGATTCGCTCGGGGAAGCGTTCGGGAAAGCCGTCAGCTATCTCAAGCGCCAGAAGGTCATCGGATTCGACACCGAGACCCGTCCCACTTTCTCGCCGGACCAGCGTTCCAACGGAACCGCCCTCCTGCAGCTTTCCGGGGCCGAAAAGGCCTATCTGTTCCGCATCAAGCTGATGGGCGGCATCCCGCGCCGACTGTGCGCCATCCTGGCGAATCCCGCCATTGTCAAGGTGGGCGCCGCCATCCACGACGACGTGATCGGCCTGCAGAAGTTCGCCGGTTTCCAGCCGCAGAACTTCGTGGATTTGCAGAAGATCGGCTGGGAATACGGCATCCGGGACAAGTCGGTCAAGAAAATGACCGCCATTATCCTGGGTTTCAAGATTTCGAAGGCCCAGCAGCTTTCCAACTGGGAGGCCGAGAAACTTTCCGAGTCGCAGCAGCGCTATGCGGCGACCGACGCCTGGGTATGCCGGGAGATGTATCTCCGCCTTATGCGGTCCGAGAAAGCACCCCTCACCCCCGAACAGCTCCACCCGGAGCTCTATCACGAACAAGCCTGATGGAAAAAGTCTATCTCCGCCCGCGCCGCGAGGATTCCATCCTCCGGTTCCATCCCTGGGTCTTCTCCGGGGCCATCGCCAAGATTACCGGCGATCCTTCCGAGGGTGACCTGGTGGGTGTCTATTCCTCCGAAGGCCAGTATCTGGCCACGGGGCACTATCAGATCGGCTCCATCGCCGTCCGCATCCTGAGTTTCGACGAGGATCCCACGGCTCCGGACTTCTGGGAGAAGATGGTCCGGCGCGCTTTCCAGGTGCGGGTCGCCTGCGGTCTGCACGGATCGGCATCGACCACCTGCTACCGGCTCGTCCACGGCGAGGGCGACGGCCTTCCCGGGCTCATCATTGACTATTACGACGGTGTCTGTGTCCTGCAGGCCCATTCCGTGGGCATGTTCAAGGCGAAGACTGCCATTTGCGAGGCCCTGAAAGCGGTCTATGGAGACACCCTGAAAGCGGTCTATGACAAGAGTTCCGGCACGGCGCCGTTCAAGGCGGGTCTGGACCTGGTCGATGGCTACCTGTACCAGGCCGACGGCTTCGACTCGGATGAGTGCGTCGTCCTGGAGAACGGCAATAAGTTCCATGTCAACTGGAACGAGGGACAGAAGACGGGTTTTTTCCTGGACCAGCGCGAAAACCGCGCCGCCGTCGGACGCCTGGCCAAAGGCCGGAATGTGCTGAACCTTTTCTGCTATACGGGCGGATTCTCCATCTATGCCTTGAACGGCGGCGCGGTCCATGTGGACTCCGTGGACAGTTCCCGCAAGGCGATGGACATGGTGGAACGGAACGTGGCCCTGAACGGCTTCACGCCGGAGCAGCATACTTCTTACTGCGCCGATGCGATTGAATTCCTGCGCGATGTCCCGGAAGGGAAGTACGACCTCATGATCGTGGATCCGCCGGCTTTTGCCAAGCATCGTGGCGCGCTCAAGAATGCCCTCAGGGCATACCAGCGCTTGAATGCGGCCGCCATTGCGAAGGTCGCTCCGGGTGGCTTCGTATTCACCTTCAGCTGCTCGCAGGTCGTGGACAAGGAGGCTTTCGCCCTCGCGGTTTTCTCCGCCGCCGCCCAGACCGGCCGCAGTGTCCGCATCCTGGACCGTCTCAACCAGCCCGCCGACCATGCCGTGAACATCTACCATCCGGAAGGGGAGTACCTGAAGGGCCTCCTGCTGTATGTGGAATAATTTTGCAAATCAAAAAAAACTGCATATATTTGCAATCCCATTGGTGCTATGGCCGAGCGGTTAGGCACAGGTCTGCAAAACCTGCTACAGCGGTTCGATTCCGCTTGGCACCTCCCAGAGTCCACCTGCGAAAGGTGGACTTTTTTGTTTGAATCATGATTCGTGTCGCTTGCATCGGAGACAGCATTACCTGGGGATTCACGCTGCTGAACCCCTGGAAGCAGAGCTATCCCGCCCTACTGCAGGAAATGCTGGGGGAGGGGTATGAGGTCCGGAACTTCGGCTACAATGACGCATCGGCCCGTTTCGATGCGGATACGCCGTATGTCAAAAAGCGTGTTTACAGGGAGAGTCTCGAATGGAATCCGGACATCGTCCTCCTGATGCTCGGAACGAACGACACGAAGACCCGCAACTGGGATCCGGACATTTTCCGGCGGGATTACCGGAAGATCGCCGAGTCCTATCAGAACCTTCCTTCTCACCCGCGCGTTATCCTGATCGCTCCCATCCGGATATTCCCCATTCTGGGAAAGCCGCTGCTGGGTGTTTATCCCGAGACGATGGAAGAGGGAGTCCGACCTGCCATCCGGGAAATAGCGGCCGAGACTGGGTTGCAGCTGGTGGACCTGCATGACCTTTTCAGCGATAACCAATATTGCCGTGACGGTGTCCATCCCCAGCGTACGGGTGCCCGGATGCTGGCCGAGGCAATCTATTCCGCTATCGAATGGTAACACTGATTCTCATACTGATTACCGCGGCGGTCAGCATCCTCTGCTTCATGGGGGTGCTGAATATCAACGCCTTGAAGTTCAACGCCCATGACGTTTGGCACAGGAAGCAGTGGTACCGGATGCTCAGCTACGGTCTGGTCCATGGGGGCTGGGGGCATCTGTTCTTCAACATGCTCACCCTCTATTTCTTCGGGACTGTTGTGGAGCAATACTTCCAGGCTGCCTTCGGAGGTACATCCGGGATCATCCTGTATGTGGTCCTCTATGTCAGTGCCATCGCCGTCTCGACCATCGGTGACCTCATCAAATATAAAAATGCTCCTGGGTATAATGCGGTAGGGGCATCCGGAGCGGTTTCAGCCGTCCTGTTCGCTTCGATCCTGTTCGAGCCGAAGATGGGGATATACATCTACCTGGTTCCCATCCCGGTCCCCGGCTATATCTTTGCGCCGCTGTATCTTCTGTACTGCTGGTACATGGCGAAACGGAACATGGACAACATCGGACATACGGCCCACTTCTGGGGTGCCGTCTATGGACTCCTTTTCCCGCTCGTCTGCAGGCCGGATATCTTCCATCATTTCCTTGTTCAATCAGGTTTGTAACATATACTATGAAAAAGGCTTTATTTGCATTTTCCGCTTGTTTGATTCTTCTTTCCTGCAGTCAGCCTCAGGAGAAGAAGGACATCGCCCTTGTCAGTGACTTTTACGAGCATGTGCTGGGTAACAAGCCCATGACCGACAAGTATCTGCAAAAGACGCTCTCCAAGGATGTACTGAACTCCATCTGGGAAGCTGACTACGAGGATACATACTCCTTCTGGGTATTCCGGACCGGCCTCCAGGACGGCCCTTCCAGCGAGTCTTCCGTGGAATCCATTGAGCCTCTGGGCGAAGGATGGTACCGCGTGACCTATTCCGATATGGGCAATCCCGGCGTGACGGATGTTCAGGTGAAGGACGGCTGCATCTGCGCCTATAAGTTCCAGGAGAAGGAGGATGACGCGATGGCCGCCATCGGCCGATACATGACGGAAGTCGGTTCAAACTATGCTGCTGGAGAGTATTGTATCCCGTATAGCCTGATTGCCGGTATCGAAGAGGAGAATCCCGACGACATCCGGATCTGGGGCGATTTCTGGGTGGAGAACTACAACCAGGCCGGCGATACGCTCAAGTCCGTTTCCGGCGGCAGCCATCCCGGCTGCATGCATGTGAAGAAGACCGACACCGGATTTGAAGTCTTCCAGTTCGATGCCGTCGGTGACGGTTCCGACTTCACACCCACCGCCAAAGCCATTTTCGGAGATCGCTACGATGCTTTCATGGCCCTGACTTCCGACGACGACGCCAAAAAAACCGCCCGTGCAAAGTCTATCCTCGACTATGCCGAAGCCAACAACCTGGCCGTCTCGTACTACCAGGACTTCGGGTGGCCCGCAGTGAGAATCAAGTAATCCCGAAAAGAATACTTCAGGATTCGGCAAAACGTTTCAAGGCCTGCTCGTCCAGGCGCTGAACCGTCCATTCGGATAAGGGCTCGGCACCCATGGAACGGTAGACCGACAAGGCGGATTCGTTCCAGTCGAGACAGATCCATTCCATGCGGCCGCAGTTCCGTTCTACGGCCAGTTTGGCCACGTATTTCAGAAGGGCCTTTCCATAGCCACGCCCCCGTTTCTCCGGAAGGACGAACAGGTCTTCCAGATACATTCCCTTCCGTCCCACGAAAGTGGAAAAGTTATGGAAGAACAGGGCGAATCCGACGACCGTTCCGTCTTCCTCGGCGAAAACCACCTCGGCAGCGTGTTCCACAAACAGGGAATGCCGGAGGGTGGCTTCGTCCGCGACGACATCATCGGCGCATTTCTCATATACAGCCAGTTTCTTGATGAAATCAAGGACGAGGCCGGCTTCGTCGGGCCTTGCCGGACGGATGTTGATCGTTTGCATAGCCAAAAATACGAATTCTTTCCGGGAATGAAAAACGGACGGAACGGCTGCACCCCGGATTGTTGCAGGTGAGCCGTAAAACCCGTATATTTGTCTTTATGAACCGCAGTACCCAGATCATCCGGACCAGCGTTGTCGGAATCGTCACCAATGTCCTTTTGGCCGCTTTCAAGGCCCTTGTCGGCATCATATCCAGCAGCATCGCCATCGTGATGGATGCCGTCAACAACCTCAGCGACGCCCTGTCCAGCGTCATCACCATCATCGGCACCAAACTTTCCCAGCGTCCCGCAGACCGCAAGCATCCTTTCGGCTACGGGCGGGTGGAGTATTTCAGCGCCATTATCATCGCCGTGATCGTGCTTTCCGCCGGCGTGACTTCCCTCATCGAGTCCGTCAAGAAGATCATCGAACCGACGGAGCCCACTTATACGACTTCGACGCTGATTGTGATCGTGGTCGCCATCGTGGTCAAGCTGCTGCTGGGGTGGTATGTGAAGAAACAGGGGAACAAGCTGAAAAGCGATGCGCTGACCGCATCCGGCTCGGACGCGCTTTTCGACGCCGTCATTACCCTGGCGACACTCGTTTCTGCGGGTGTGATGCTTCTCTGGGGCGTATCCTTGGACGGTATCCTCGGAACGCTCATCTCCATCCTCATCATCAAGGCAGGCATTGAGATGCTGGCCTCTCCGGTGGGCGAACTGCTGGGTTCTCGTGTATCCCCGGAACTCATTACGGAGATCAAGAAAGAGGTGATGGCCTATGACGAAGTGCATGGCGTCTACGATATCATCCTGCATAATTACGGCCCGGACGTGATGATCGGTTCGCTCCATGTGAGTGTGGATGACACGCTGACGGCCCAGGACATCCACGGACTGAGCCGAAAGATTACCCTCCAGATGTACAGGGACCACGCCATCGTAATGACTGTCGGCGTCTATGCCGTCGCTACCGGCGACAGCCAGCGGGCGGAGCTGCAAACCCTGGTGATGCGGACGCTGACCGGCCGCAAGGACCTCGTCCAGATTCACGGGTTCTATTATTCGGAGAAAGAAAACCTGGTGACCGTCGATGTGGTCCCCGACCTTTCCGTCAAGGATGATCTGGCGCTCTGTCAGGACTTGACCCGGGAACTGGAGGCGCTGCTTCCGGGAAAGACGGTCCTTGTAACGGTGGACCACAATTACAGCGAATAAGGCCTATGCGGAAAAGCGACATCCTCGGCATCCTGCTGCTGGCGTTCGTCATCGGCTGCCGCTTCCATACGCCTCTGGCGGATTTCTATGCGGAGCGTTGCTATCCCGTCATTTCCGCCGGGCTGTCGCTGCTTGCATCCGCCATTCCCGTTTCACTGGAGGAAGTTGTCGTCGTCGGTTTCATCCTTGCCCTGATCGTCGTCCTTATCAGCGCGATTGTCCGAAAGAAAGGTTTCCTGGGCTGGTTGGGGAAGACGGCCCGGGTGGTGATGTGGCTGGTCGTCTGGCTGTATATGGGATGGGGAAACAACTATTTCCGGACGCCGCTCTACCCGCGGATGGGCATCCAGCGGGCCTCGTATGAGGAAGAAGCCTTTTCCCGTTTCCTGACAGATTACACGTCGGCTCTGAACAGGTCGGTCGGGAATACGGCATCCTGGGATAAGGAGACACTCGAGGCGGATATCAAGGCTTTCTATTCGGAGACGGTAACCGACTATGGATACACGGGACTGCGTCCTTGGCAGCACGTGAAGGACCCGCTCCTGAACCCGCTCTATTCGGCAGTGGGCGTGCTGGGTTTCATGGGGCCCTTCTTCTGTGAATCCCAGTTGAACCTGGAACTGCCCGATTTGGAGTATCCTTTCACGCTGGCCCATGAAATGGCCCATTTGGCCGGGGTGACGAGCGAGGCGGAGGCCAATTATTGGGCCTATGTCTATTGCCGTCAGTCCGACAATGCTGCCGTCCGCTACAGCGGCCATCTTGCCCTGATGCCTTATGTTGCGACAAGCGCCTCCTCTTTCCTGTCCGAAAACGCCTATTCGGCCTGGATGGAGTCTTTGGCGGATAAAGCGAAGGAGGACTACGGAACCATCCGTAAGCACTGGGAGGACAAACGGGTCGGAATCATCGACAGTGCCCAGCGATGGATGATGGACCGTTTCCTGAAGACGAACGGGGTCCAGGAAGGGGCCAAGGATTATTACGGTGTCATCGGAATCCTGATGACCATGGACCGATACGGGACGGAGAGGACATTCGCCATGAAGTGATGTCCGGACGCCTGACGGAACCGGGGGAGTGCAGATTCAATACGGCAGTTTGCAGGCGATTCCGGCCATCAGCCAGAGGCCGGGCTGGGGGATGTCGCCGAAGTCGTACCAGGTGCTGTTCAGCAGGTTGTTGGCCCGCAGATACAGATTCAGACGCGGGAATTCATAATTGAGTTTGGCATCCAGCAGGGAGTAGGGGGTCAGGAGTTCCGAACCCGTATTCCGGTCCACATAGTGCCAGGAGAGGTCGACGGAGAAGTTCCGCCACAACTTGAAATCGGCCTGGGCGACGACTTTTTGGCGGATGTATTCCAGGGAATAGATGGACCGCAGATGTGCTTCCAGGGCCTTATCCTGGGACTGGTGGCTGTATCCCAGGCTGAGGGAACGGAAGAAAAAACCGGGCCTGCCCAGGATTTCGGGCGGAGTAAGCCGGATCGACACTTCCTGCCCGAACGTGTTCAACCGCGTATGGTTCACCGACATCCAGGGGGCGTCTTCCCCGGCGGAAGTGTCCTTGATCCAGTCGATGAGATCGTATCCCTGGTTGTAGTACACGGCGGCGACGGCCCGGACACCCCGTCCCAGGTATTTCACGCCGCCCTCCCACGCGCGCAGTTTCTCGGCTTTCAGGTTCGGGTCCGCCAGGTGCCCGCCCACGGAATAGTACAGTTCCGTGAAGGTAGGCATCCGGTAGGATGTGTTGTAGGATGCGTAGATCCGTACGGCATCGGTAAGCCGGAAATTAGCGTCGATACCGGGGAACAGGCGGATTCCCTCCCGGTTGCCGGTATTGTAAACCGTCGTGAGCCCCGCCGAAGCGGAAAGCCGTCCCACCACGACATGGTGTTCAAGGAACAGGTTGAACGCGGTGCGGTCCAGGCCGCAGACATAGACGCCCCGGGGTTGTGCCAACCGCTCGCCGAGGTTCGTGCTTATGATCCGTTCGTGCCGGCCTTCGGCGCCGAAGGCCGTCTGACCCCAGCGGGTTTCAGCCCGGAAGTTCAGGTTCGCCCCGACGACGTCGGTCTTGTGGTAGTTGAACGGATATTTGTCCGGTCCGTTCCGGAACAGTTCAAATCGGTCCTCACCGTGGTTCCAATACAGGGCGGGAGTGAAGTGCAGCGCACCTTTCCCTTCCGATTTGACGGAAGCAAACGTTTTGAGCGTATGCTCGAACTGGTCGTCGAAAGAGGCGCTGTAGAAAGTGCTGGAACCGAAATCCTTGTTGCTGATCCCGGCCTGCCAGCTGAGGTCGCGCCGGCCGAAGTCATGGCCGCCGTGCCAGAAAGCCTTGAACGCGCCGAAATCGCTGTTCAGTCCGCCGGCGGCGTTGCGGCTGAAGCCGTCGCTGCGCTGATACCCCGCCGATATACTGTTGAAACCGCCCCGGTGCTTGATTTCCGCGGAAGCGGTGGCTCCCAGGGAACGGAAGGAACCGCCTTCCAGACTGGCCGTCGCCACATTCTCCGGCGTTTTGCGCGTGACGATATTGACGGCGCCCAGCAGCGACGAAGTCCCGTAAACCCGGGCCGCCGGCCCCTCGAGCACTTCGATGCGTTCGATGTCGCAAAGGTTCACCGGAAAGTCGAAAGAATTGTGCCCCGTCTGCGGATCGGTGATGTTGATTCCGTCCAGCAGGACGGCGACCTGGTTGTAGGTGCCTCCGCGGATGCTGATGTCGGTTTGCATGCCCATTGCGCCCCGTTGGCGCACATCCACGCCCAGGGCATATTTAAGCAGGTCGTTGACGGTCTCCGCCGGGGCCGATGCGATGGTTACGCTGTCCAGGAGCGTGACGATGCGGGCACTGCTGTGCAGGGCCATGGGAACCCGTGTCGCCGTGACCGTGACGCTGTCAAGGGCTTCGGACCGCCCCGACTGGGCGGATGCCGTTCCCGCCGCCGACCAGCCGGCCAGCAGGCAGACGATGCTGAAAATGGTCTTTCTCTTCATTCCGGGATGCAAAGGTACTGAATTTATCCAAGTGATATTCCTCCGCGCCGGTATTTGATTGTTGGAAAAAGTTTCCTATCTTTCGAAAACCTTAATAACCAATATTATGAACATCATTCTCACGCTGCTCTTCGGAGCCATCGCAGGCTGGCTGGCCGGTTTCTTCGTGTTCAAGGAGAAAGGCGGCCTCATCTGGAACATCATCATCGGTCTGCTGGGCGGTTTCGTCGGCGGCTGGCTGCTCGGCCTCATCGGCGCGGGCGGATCTTTCTGGTCCCAGTGGTATGGCCAGATCCTCAGCGCCCTCATCGGCGCCGTGGTCCTTCTGTGGGTCTGGAACCTGATCAAGAAGCTCTTGAAGTAAGTTTCTTCCGGAACTCGAACCTGACACGTCTTCGTCCTTGCATCCCGCAGGGACGAAGTCGTTTTTATAGGCCGGGATTTGGATAAAAATCCCTATTTTTGCACGTTTTTATCTGAAACGTCCAAGATGGAAGAAAAGAACGGCGCCTTCGTGGGCAACCTGGCCTGCTTCACGGCCTATGCGATCTTCGGGTTCAACATCATCAGTTGCAAGAACATCGCCCTGGACGGGAACATCACCCCGATGGCCCTGTTCTGCCTGCGTTCCTTCGGGGCGGCGGCGCTGTTCTGGATCTGGTCCCTGTTCACCGATCCCCGCGGGCAGGTGGAGCGGAGAGACCTCTGGAAAGTGGCCGTCGCTTCCTTCCTGGGCCTTTTCCTGACGCAGCTCTCTTTCCTCTTCGCCATCACCAAGACAACGGCTATCGATGCTTCCATCATGAGCACGCTGAGCCCCATCATGACGCTTGTCATTTCCGCGATCGTCATCAAGGAACGGATTACCTGGAGCGGGGTGGCGGGCATCGCACTCAGTCTCGTCGGGGTCCTGATCCTGATCTTCAATTGCGTATCCATCCGTTCGGGGGCCGATTCCACGTCTGTCTGGGGCATCCTGGGCATGGTGGTCAATGCGCTCAGCTTTGCATCCTACGTTGGCATCTTCAAGCCGCTGATCCAGAAGTATCCGGTGGTGACCTTCATGAAATGGATGTTTCTCTTTTCATCGCTGATGGCGCTTCCTTTCGCCTTCGGTGCCTTCGGCGCTTCCAACCTGGCGGCCGTTCCGATGAACGTGGTCTGGCAGGTCCTCTTCGTCGTGGTCTGTGCCACCTTCATCGCCTATTTCCTCATCCCCATCGGCCAGAAACGGCTCCGGCCCGTGGTGGTCTGCATGTACACCTATGTCCAGCCGGTCATCGCGATGGTCATCGCCCTGGCCCTGGGTCTGGACACTTTGAATGGTCTGAAAGTCGCGGCCACCGTGCTGGTTTTCGCCGGTGTCGGGCTCGTGAACTTCGTTCCGAAGCGGAAGGGCCTTCCGGATGCCGGATAACCTTTTTTCGTACGGAAAAAAGGCGTATATTTGTATGATAAAATGACACGAAACATGACTAAGAGCCTTTTCCCGGAAATCAAGTACGTCGGCGTCGACGACCTGGACATCGACCTTTTTGAAAGCCAATATGACGTTCCCGAAGGAATGTCCTACAATTCCTATGTCATCCTGGACGACAAGGTGGCCGTTATGGACACGGTCGATGCAAGGAAGGCCGGGGAATGGCTGGAAAACCTGGAGGAAGCCCTGGCCGGCCGGAAACCTGACTACCTGGTGGTCCAGCACATGGAACCGGACCATTCCGGCGCTATCCTGACGCTCACGCAAAGGTATCCGGACATCCGGATTGTCGCCACGGCGAAGGCGCTGACCTTCCTGGGCCAGTTCTTCGACGGCCATGCCTTCAACACGATGGCCGTGAAGGAAGGGGACACCCTGGAACTCGGCACCCATACGCTGCAGTTCATCCTCGCCGCGATGGTGCACTGGCCGGAGGTGATGGTCACCTTCGACCGCAAGGACAAGGTCCTGTTCGCCGCCGATGCGTTCGGCAAGTTCGGCGCCCTGTCCAAGTGCGGCTATTTCGGCGAAGAGGATGATGACTGGGCCTGCGAGGCCCGCCGCTACTATTTCAACATTTGCGGCAAGTACGGCGCTCCGGTGCAGGTGCTCCTGAAAAAAGTCCTCCCGCTGGCTCCCGCGGTCATTGCTCCGTTGCATGGACCCATCCTGCGCGAAAACCTCGGTGAATACCTGAGTCTTTACCAGACTTGGAGTTCCTACGGCGTGGAAACGGAAGGTGTTTTCGTCGCCTGCGCTTCCATCCATGGCGGCACGATGGTTGCAGCCGAAAAGATGAAGGAGATCCTGCTCGCCAAGGGCTGCCCGAAAGTGGCGCTGGCGGACCTCACGCGCGACGACCAGGCCGAGGCGGTGGAAGATGCTTTCCGCTACGGGAAGATGGTCCTGCTGGCCGCTTCCTACGACGGCGGCCTCTTCTCGCCGGCCTACAGCTTCATCCACACGCTGCAGATGAAGGCCTGGCAGAAGCGCAAGGTCGCCCTGGTCGAAAACGGAACCTGGGCCCCGTCCGCCGGGAAAGTGATGAAGGAACTGTTCGGGGCGATGAAGGATGTCGAGATCGTGGGCGACCTCGTCACCCTCCGCAGCCGGATGAAGGACAGCGACCTCCCGGCCCTGGAAGCCCTTGCCGATGCGATTTTACAATAACTAAGCGATATGAGACCCCTCCGCCTGGCCTTTCTTTCCCTTGCCGTCACCGCCGTCTTCGCCGGCTGTGCCGGCCGCTCCGTCCAGCAAGTCAGCGCCATTCCCGATGTCCAGAAAATCGGGAACCTGGAAGGCAGTTATTCGATGAAGTTCACCTCGGACGGGGAAACCCGCTATGCGACCGCGTCCGTGAAAAAGGTGGCGGAACGCCAGTACCAGATCGCCCGCGTGACGGTCTATGGCCCCACCGTCTACTCCTTCACCGTTGCGGAAGACGGTACGGTCTCCTCCGATGAACTCGGCACAGGCACCGTCTCCTATCGTTCCGATCTCAAACTGACGACCATCCGTTTCGAAAAAACGAATTTCCTATGCGAACTCTCCCGATAATTCCGATCCTCCTTACCGCCCTTCTTGCGTCCGGCTGCGAATTCGCACCCGGAAACACCGTCCCGAAGGAGGACTACGACGCAGTGGTCCGCGCCTATGACGAACTGAAGGTCAGCGCGGAGGCCACCCGTGACAGTTATATCGAACAGGCCACCGCCGTGGACAACATCCTGCAGGAACTCTCGCAGATTTCCGGTTCGACGGCCGTCCTGCGCACCGACCTGGAGCAGGGCACCGCCCGGTTGAACCAGGTGGAGATGATCGAGAACAGTCTCGAGGACATCAAGGGGAAGCTGGGCCAGCTGGAACGCCTGACCCAGGACAACGCCCAGTACAAGAAGTTGGTTGCCAGCCTCAAGACGGTCATTGCCGAGAAGGAGAAAGAAATCGAGGACCTCAAGGCTGAACTCCAGGCCAGGGACCGGACTATCAACGAACAGAATGAGATGATTTCCGCCCAGCACGGTACCATCGCCCAGCAGAACGAAACCATCTCCGCCCAGCAGGCGAACCTGCAGAAGGCGGTGCAGGAACAGGCCCGGATGCTCTACCAGGCCGGCGTGGATTTCGAGGAGCTGGGGGACGAGTCGCCGACGGTTTCCCGCCGCAAGGACAAGGCCAAGGTCAAGTCCCTGACCATCGAAATGTACGAGAAGGCCATCCTGTATTATTCCAAGGCACAGGAGACCGGCTATCCGGATGCGGCGGAACGGCTCGCCGCCGTCAAGGAAAAGATGGCTACGCTCGCTCTGTAGCGGTTTCCTCCGCAAAGATCCTTTCAAAGATGCTCCGCAAGGTTTCCGGTTCCCGGATGATCTTGCGGAGTTCTTCGAGTCTCCCGGCATTGGGGGATTCCGGAATCCAGAGCTGCAGATAGCCGCCGTCGCCGTATTTTTCCCGCAGATGCTCCAGGGTACGTTCCCAGTGGCCTTCGGGGCCCAGTTCCGGGTAATGGGACAGTCCGAACTGGATGGTGCGGCGGATGATGGTGATCGGGTCGATGAGCCGGTCCGCCTCGGCGATGATCCGGCCGTAGATGCTCCTGGGAGCCGTTTTCGCGGAAGCGCGGTGGTCTTCGGCGGCCTGCGCGACGGTCTCGATCTCATCGGCAGTGAACCATTCCCGAAGGCGTGCATCGGCCCGGATGATCTTGCCGGATTCCAGGTGATGGGTGGCTCGGTCTACGGCCAGGCCGGTGTCGTGGTACGCCGCGGCGGTGTACACCAGGTCGGAATCTACGTCGTAATATTGGGCGAGATCCAGCGCCTGGCGGATGACGTTCCGGGCATGGTCCTCCTGATGGGCCTTGTCAAAGGTCCGGTAGCGGGGGATGATCTCCGCCTCGACGTAGGTCTTGAGTCCGTCTCGCATCGTTTGAATTTTGCGCAAAGATAGCTAAATTTGTAGGAATAAACACGACGCCATGGTTATCCGCAGCAAAGCACCGCTCAGGCTCGGCCTCGCCGGAGGAGGCAGCGATGTCTCTCCCTACAGCGACCTGTACGGGGGACTGATCCTCAATGCCACCATCAACCTTTCCGCCTACTGCACCATAGAGACCGTGGAAGGGGAGACGGTCCGGATCGACGCCTACGATGCCGACTGCCATGTCGACTGCCCGCTGAACGCATCGCTGGCCGAAGCTCCGGACCTGATCCGGGGGGTCTATCAGCGGATCGTGAAGGATTTCGGCCCTGTTCCGGGCGCATTCCGGATCACGACGTACAACGATGCACCGGCCGGTTCCGGCCTGGGTACTTCCTCCACGATGGTCGTGTGCATCCTCAAATGCTTTGCCGAATGGATGAATCTGCCCCTGGGAGACTATGAAACGGCCCGTCTGGCGTACGAAATCGAACGGAAGGACCTCGCCCTGGCCGGCGGCAAGCAGGACCAGTATGCGGCCGCTTTCGGCGGGTTCAATTACATGGAGTTCCATCAGAACGACATCGTCATCGTCAACCCCCTTAAAATCAAGGGCTGGATCGTGGACGAACTGGAGTCGTCGATGGTCCTCTACTATACCGGCCGGTCCCGTTCCAGTGCCGCCATCATCACGGAGCAGCAGCAGAACACATCCTCCGGCAATGTCGTCGCCATCGAGGCGATGCACCGGATCCGGCAGAGTTCCACAGACATGAAACTGGCCCTCCTGAAAGGGGACATGGACGAATTCGGAAGGATCCTGGGCCGTGCCTGGGAGGACAAGAAGAAGATGGCCGGAGCCATCACCAACCCCATGATCCAGGAAGCCTTCGATACGGCGATGGCCGCCGGGGCGGTCGCCGGAAAAGTCTCCGGCGCCGGTGGCGGCGGTTTCATCATGCTGATGGTGCCCCCGACCCGCAAAATGGCCGTCGTCCGGGCCCTGGAAGGCCTTCCGGGCAAGGTGGTGCCCTTCCAGTTCACGGAACGCGGCGCCCATGCCTGGCGCGTGTATGAAACGGACAAAGTCCCCGAACAATGGAAGCGGTAATCCTGGCCGGCGGTCTCGGCACCCGTCTCCGCAGCGTCGTCAGCGAGGTTCCGAAATGCATGGCACCGGTGGACGGGAAGCCTTTCCTGCAGTATGTGCTGGAGTGGCTCTCCCGCTTCGACGTGAGCCATGTCGTGCTTTCCGTCGGCTATCTCAAGGAACCGATCGTTGATTTCGTAAAGGCCCGCGAGTGGCCCTTTGCCATCAGTTTTGCCGTTGAAAACGAGCCGCTGGGTACCGGCGGCGGTATCCGGCTGGCCCTGCAGAAATGCCATGGAAACAAAGTGTTCGTCCTGAACGGCGACACCTTCTTCCATGTCGATTTGAACGCCCTTCCGTTCGTCGCGCCGGTCACGCTGGCCCTGAAGCCGATGCGGGATTTCGACCGCTACGGTGCGGTCGATTGGAACGGTGACCTGGTCACGGGTTTCCACGAGAAGCAGCCATGCGCAGAAGGGCTTGTCAACGGAGGCGTCTATGCCATCGACCGGTCCCAGCTGGACATGAGCCTGTATCCGAAGCGGTTTTCTTTCGAGAAGGAGGTCCTGGAGCCGCTGGCCGGTTACGGTCTCGTAGCCGGGCGGGTGCAGGACGGGTATTTCATCGACATCGGCATTCCGGAAGACTACGCCCGCGCCCAACGGGAATTGCCTGAACTTCAGGCGGTTTTGCGGGCGTCAGACGCCGTCCTGTCCTCCTCTGCCGATACGCTTTTCATGGACCGTGACGGTGTCATCAACCGCTGGCTGCCGGGAGATTATGTCAGGACCTGGGACCAGTTCGCCTTCCTGCCCGGCATTCTGGAATGCCTCCGGAGCTGGTCGGAACACTTCAGGCATATCATCCTGGTCAGCAACCAGCGGGGTGTCGGCAAGGGGAAGATGACCCGGGAGGAACTGGATGCGGTCCATACCCGGATGCTGGCGGAAATCCGGCAGGCCGGCGGACGGATCGACGCCGTCTATACCTGCACGGAAACGGCGGAGGACCATCCGATGCGGAAGCCCAACCCCGGAATGTTCCTCGAAGCATGCCGGGATTTCCCGGACATCGCTCCGGAGCGGAGCCTGATGCTGGGCGATTCGGATTATGACCGGGATTTCGCCGCGAACTGCGGCATGCCGTTCGTCCTGATGGAAACGGCGGAGCTTACTCTTCGATTTCGGGCAGGGGTTTCTTCGGGTTCTTCGGAATCCCCAGCTTGATGAGCTCGTGCGCCGAGTGCAGGATACTTTGTCCTGACTCCGCGATCTTGGCCGAGCAGGTGTCGTATTGGCCCAGGGCTTCTTTCAGTTTCTTCCCCATGGCGGCGTGCGCCGTTGAAAAGTCGTAAACGCGGTCGACCATCGTCTGGGCGGCTTTCACGATCTTTTCCTGGTTCCGCGCCTGGTCGTAGTTCGTCCAGGCGATGCGGATCATCCGCAGGAAGGGCATGAGCGTCTCTTCCGTAGTGAGCAGCACGCCTTGGTTGTAGGCCTCGCGGAAAAGGTCCGGCGCCTGCGTTTTGGCCAGTTGGAGGGCGCCATAGACCGGGATGAACATGACGACGTAGTCGAGTGTCTTGTACCCTTCGCGGATATAGTCCTGGTAGCGTTTTCCGGAGAGGGACTTGATCTGCGCGCGGATGGCGGCGAGATTGCGGTCGGCGGCATCGGCCTTCCCGTCCTCCGTTTCAGCGGCCGTCCAGTCGGACCAGGCATCCAGGGACACCTTTGAGTCAATGATGATTTCCGTCT
>JAEEGH010008359.1_pt1 | contig 24510 bp, 22 predicted proteins | sample 9134181 | NCBI WGS metagenome assembly JAEEGH01 (sample SAMN16246544, study PRJNA631951) | gut metagenome | biome: gut microbiome; feature: rumen; material: DP-attached | host: Bos | place: Iran: Karaj | collected 2018-10
ACGTAGTTGGAGAAGTAGGGGGTGCCGTACTTGGAGGTCATCTCGAACAGGAGCTTGTTGTTCTCCGTCTCAGACCAGTCGAAGTCCTTGGTGATGGAGTAGGTGGGGATGGGGTACTGGAAGCCGCGGCCGTTGGCGTCGCCCTCGATCATGACCTCGATGAAGGCCTTGTTGACCATGTCCATTTCCTTCTTGCAGTCCTTGTACTTGAAGGGCATCTCCTTGCCGCCCACGATGGCGGGGAGCTCTGCAAGGTCGTTGGGAACGGTCCAGTCCAGGGTGACGTTGGAGAACGGCGCCTGGGTGCCCCAGCGGGAGGGGGTGTTCACGCCGTAGATGAAGGACTCCACGCACTTCTTCACCGCGTCGTAGCTCAGGTTGTCGTACTTGACGAAGGGAGCCAGGTAGGTGTCGAAGGAGGAGAAGGCCTGGGCGCCGGCCCACTCGTTCTGCATGATGCCCAGGAAGTTGACCATCTGGTTGCAGAGGGTGGAAAGGTGGCTGGCCGGGGAGGAGGTGATCTTACCGGGCACGCCGCCGAGACCCTCCTGGATCAGCTGCTTCAAACTCCAGCCTGCGCAATAGCCGGTGAGCATGGACAGGTCGTGGAGGTGGATGGCCGCGCTGCGATGGGCTTCCGCAACCTCAGGATCGTAGATCTCGCTGAGCCAGTAATTGGCGGTGATGGCGCCAGAGTTAGAGAGGATCAAGCCGCCCACGGAGTAGGTGACAGTGGAGTTTTCCTTCACACGCCAGTCGGCGATCTTCAGGTAATTGTCCACCAAGTCCTTGTAGTTGAGCAGGGCGGAGTTCACATTACGAACCTTCTCCCGCTGTTTGCGGTAGAGGATATAGGCCTTGGCCACGTCAGCATAGCCGGACTCGGACAGGACCTTTTCCACGCTGTCCTGGATATCCTCCACGGCGATGTAACCGTCCTGGATCTTGCTCTCGAAATCCGCAGTCACATGCAGGGCCAACAGGTCGATCACGCTGGGGTGATAGGCCTTGTTCAGGGCCACGAAAGCCTTGGTGATGGCGCCGGTGATCTTGCTGATGGCAAACTCGGTGACCTGACCGTCACGCTTTTTGACTTGATACATAGGTGTTTCTCCTGTTGTGAAATAGTAAAAACTGGTGGGTACGGCATACTTACAGCCGCGTTACCCGAGCATGGCTACTCTACCATATCTTGTGGTGCCATGTCAATATGTTGTGTTGTTTGTTAACAAATCACACAATATCTTGTATTTATACGGTGCGATATACAGAGGGGAAATCCCAAAAAGCCTGATTATACGCCGCGAATGGATGTATAGGGAACGTATACCCTTGCCATAGATGCGTATTTTTCCAAATTTTCCCTTGTGGGGGCGTGGAGGCCCGCGAAGGGCACGGAATCCCGGTCGGTGAAGGGCTGCAAAAAGTAGGCCTTCGCCCCGGCGATCCACCGGCCCATGGCCTCGAAATCCGCCGCCTTGTGGAGCTCGTCCACCACCGTGGTGCGGAATTCGTAGGGGATGGAGCTATCCATGAGGAGCTTCACGCTCCGGCGGATGGGGGAAAGTTCCAGGCTCTCGAGGCCCACGGTCAGGGCGTACTTCTCGGGGCTGTTCTTCAGGTCCATGGCCACATAGTCCACCAGCCCCTCCTGAAGGAGCACCGCCAGGGCGTCCGGGTGGTTGCCGTTGGTGTCCACCTTCACCCCGAAGCCCAGCTCACGGATGGCGCGGAGGAGCTCCGGCAGGTCCTTTCGAAGCAGGGGCTCGCCGCCGGTGATGGCCACCCCGTCCAAGAGGCCTTGGCGGCCCTTCAAAAAGCGAAGGAGCTCCTGATCGTCCATCACCGCCGGGGCGGAGCCGTCCAGCAGCTCCCCGTTGTGGCAGAAGGGGCAGCGAAAGTCGCAGCCGCCCAAAAACACCGTGCAGGCCACCCGTCCGGGGAAGTCCAGCAGCGTCATCTTCTGTAAGCCCTGTATCTTCATGGTTGCTCTCCTTTAGATCGTGTATAGAATGTTCAGGTTCCGCACGTCCCCGTCCTCGATGCCGTCGTTGACGGAGTAGGCGTGCTTTTCCAGGTCCCCGCAAATGGCCTTGGTGAGGCCCTGGTTTTGGAGCTCGTCGATGACGTCCGCCGCTGTGCTCTCGATCATGTCATACTTCGATTCCGCCAGCTCTGGGTCGTTCCCCGTGGTCAAAAGATACTCCAGCGTCTCCGCCGTCAACGACAGCTTGGGTAGCCGCCGCAACGCCCGGAAGCTCCATTTATAGTAGGGGGCGTAGGCTTGGTTCAGCAGGAAGACCACCTCGATGCAGCTCTTCACGAACTCGTTGACGGCCAGCTGCGCCGCCGCGGGCTCCCCGTGCTTCAGGCACCGGAGGTAGTTATACTGCCCCGCCTGGGCCATGAGGAGCAGGTGGCCGCTGAGGCGCTTCTTGCGCACGTCCTCCGGCATATGGGACAGGGCTGCCCGGATGGCCGTGACCTCCCCGAGATCGTCCCGGAAGAGCTCCCCGCCCGTGGCCTCCAGCAGCGATTGCTGGGGGAGTTTCAGCCACTGGTCCACCGTGAGCACGCCGTCGGGGGCGCCCACCTTCTCGGTGAAGAAGTCCGCCGTCCGCAGGACCCCGTGCCGGGCCCCGCCCACGGGGGCCAGGGCGCTGCGCCGGAACCCCATGAATTCCTTGGGGAGCTTCGCGTAGGCCCGTTCCAGCAGGAAGGCGGTCCGCCGGTCCACACTGGTTTCGTCCGGCAGCAGCAGGCAGAACCCGGGCTCGAAGTCGTGGTCCCGGCTCACCTCGTCGTCGAAGCCCAAACACTCGGACCCGCTGCCCAAAAGCCCCACGGCGATGAGCCCCGCCTGCGCGGGGAACTGCTCCTGGAGCATGGGCGCGCCGTACTCTTCGTAGAACGCCCGGGAAAGCTCAAGCCCGTTCATAGATCGTTTTGGCCCTTTCTTTGAGATCGTCGGCTATGAGGAACCAGCCGTAGTAGTCGAAGGTGGGGGCGCACTTCTCGCACACGAAGGCGTAGTACCCGTCCCGGGGCAGGGTCGGGTCGTCCAGCAGGGCGGCGGCCTTCTCCAAATACTGCTCGATCTTCTTCTCGCCCTTCTCGAGGCCGTGCTCCAGCTCCACCGCGTTGGCGAGATTCAGGTACGTGATGGCCTGTTCCAGGGCCCCGTGCTCCACCTTGCCCATCACGTCCAGGGCCTTCAAAAAGCTTTCATAGGCCTCCCCGAAGCGGCCGAGCGCCATGTACGCAAGGCCCATGTTGTTGTAGAGGCCCCCCAGCCGTCCGTCGTTCTCGGGGAGATTCCCCTCGTAGACGGCCTTGGCTTTTTCAAATAGCTCAATGGAGCGCTCGGGCATGCCGAAGGCGTCGTAGACCGTGGCGGCGTTCACGTAGGCGGTGCCGGCGGACAGGGTGCCCTCGAAGCTCAGCCGGTCGATCAGGTTCAAACTTTCGTTGGCGTTCAGGATGGCCTGGTCCTTGTCGCCCACCTTCCGGTAGTGGCCCATCATTTCGCCCCGGACGAAGAACTCGCCCCTCAGGTCCCCGTTCTGTTGGGCCTCGGCCAGCCAGTACTTCAAATGCCGTTCCGCCCCGGCGTAGTCCCGGCGGCTCATGTATTCGTCCAGCTTTTCCCGGACCCGCCGCTGGGGGATGGGCGCGGGCCGGTCCTTATCCATGCACAGGACGCAGGCGGGCTCCTGGTAGTCCTCCGGGCCGATGGGGCCGTGATGCTCCTTCATAGGCGCCTCCTCTTTATTCGTTCTTCAGCAGCAGCCCGCCCAGCAGGATGATCTGCTCCGGCAGGCGTTGGCCCGCGGACCACTGCAGGGTTTCCCCGAAGTATTTCTCCAGGGCCCCGCCGCAGTCGCCGCCCAGGGCTTCGATGGAGTACCGCATCCTCTCGGGCATCCGGCAGGGCTTCCCCTCCGTCCGGGCGCAGGCGGGGCACAGGTCGCACTTGCCCGCGAACAAGGCCAGGCTCCCGGGGGCCTCGGCTTCCATGGCCAGCAGCTCCCGGGCCAGATCGCCCTTGATCTTGGGCAGCTCCGTGGCTTCGAAGGCCCGCCGCTCCCCGGGGAACAGCCGGTCCTTGGTGAAGACCAGCTTTCGGGCGTAGAGGCGGAGGGCGTCGTACCGTTGCCACAGGGTCATGGGATCGAACCAAAAGGGCGGGCAGGACCAGAACCGGCCGTAGTTGGGGCAGTCCTGGCAGTATCCCGAAAACCGGGGCACGTCCACCAGGTCCCGCCGAAATTCGTCCAGGGGGACCGTCCGATCCAATGTGGTGCAGGTGTACAGGGTTTCGTCTTCCATAAGTCTATGCTACCATGGCTCAGGCGCTTTGACAAGCGCCAAACTTAACGCTCTGTTTGCATTTCCACCCTTGCGCATGGGGTGGGGTGGTGCGATAATATATTTATCCTGTCAAGGGGGATAGATCCATGAAAGAGATGAACGTAGGCGTCCTGGGCGCCACCGGCGCGGTGGGCCAGGAGATGCTGAAGATACTGGCGGAGCGGGACTTCCCCGTGAGGAGCGTCCGGCCCCTGGCCAGCGCCCGGAGCGCGGGCAAGACGATCCTGTTCAAGGGCGAAACCGTGCCCATCGTGGAGGCGAAGGAAGACGCCTTCCGGGGCCTCGATTTGGTCCTGGGCGCGGCGGAGAACGATATCGCAAAGCGGTTTGCGCCCCATATCCTGGACGCGGGGGCTGTGTTCGTGGACAATTCCAGCGCTTTCCGGCTCCGGGAGGACGTGCCGCTGATCGTGCCGGAGATCAACCCGGAGGACGCCAAGTGGCATAAAGGCATCATCGCCAACCCCAACTGCACCACCATCGTGACGCTGGTGGCCGTGGCGCCGCTAGCGAAGGCGAGCCCCATCGAGACCATGATCGCCTCCTCCTACCAGGCCGTCAGCGGCGCGGGCGTGGCGGGCATGCGGGAGCTGACGGATGAGATCGAGGCGGGCCTGAAGGGGGAGCCCTACGCGCCCAAGGCCTTCGCCCACCAGATCGCCTACAACGTGATCCCCCAGATCGGGTCCGAGCAGTACCTCGGCTACACCAGCGAGGAGATGAAGATGCAGAACGAGGGCCGGAAGATATTGCACCTGCCCGACATGAAGGTGAGCTGCACCTGCGTGCGGGTGCCGGTGCTCCGCAGCCACAGCGTGTCCGTGGTGCTGCGGACCAAGGAGAAGATATCCGTGGACCGGGCTCGTGCGCTTATCGCCGCCGCCCCCGGCTGCAAGCTGGTGGACGATCTTCCCAATCACGTGTACCCCATGCCCCTCGATACCTCGGACCAGGATCTCATCTTCGTGGGGCGCATCCGGGAGGATCTCACCTCCGACAACGGACTCAACCTCTGGTGCTGCGGCGACCAGGTCCGCAAAGGCGCCGCCACCAACGCGGTGCAAATCGCGGAATTGCTGCTCTAAGCTGCCAAGACACAAAGGACCGCCGATTCTGGCGGTCCTTTTTATGTTGCCGAGAATTCAGAGCTTCGGATGCTGGGCCTTGACCCGGCGGATCACGTAGTCGGCGAAGAGGCGGGTGGCGGGGCTCTGTTGGCCCGCTTCCGTGACGGCCAGGGCGATGGTGCGGCTGGCCTGGGGCTTGAGCTCCAAGGCTGCGATGTTGTCCCGCCGTCCCTCTAACAGGAGCTCCGGCATGATGGCGATGCCCAGGCCCTTCTCCACCATGGCGATGATGGCGTAGTCGTCCTTGGTGACGAAGCGGACGTTGGGCCGGATGCCCTCCGCGTCCAGGGCTCGCCTTAGGTCCTGGTCGGAGCTTTCCAGGAGGGAGATGAAGGACTCCTCTTTGGCGAAGCTGATGGGGAAGCAGGGGAGGCCCGAGAGCGGGTGGTCCTTGGGCAGGATCACCAGCAGCCGATCCTTCATAAGGGGCGTCACCTCCCCCGGGGCCCGGGTGGGCAGCGACACGAACCCCAGGTCCACGGCCCCCTCCTCCAGCCACTGTTCCACGTCGTGATAGTCCCCGTTCAGGAGCTTGAAGCGGATATGGGGGTGCTCCTCCTGAAACCCCTTCAGCATGGAGGGGAGCCAGTGGACGGCCACGGAGGTGAAGGTGCCGATGCGGATGGTGCCGGTGGACAGGCCGTGGATGGAGGCCACGGTCTCTTGCAGCCGCATCTCGGCGGAGAGGATGGTCCGCACCGAGGGCAGGACCCGCTTGCCCTCCTCCGTGAGTCGGACCCCCGATCGGCTCCGCTGCAGCAGGGGGAAGCCGAACCGCTCCTCCAGGGAGGAGAGGGCGTGGCTCACGGCGGACTGGGTGAGGCCCAGGTCCCGGGCGGCCCGGCTCACGCTCCCGGCCTCCAGGGTGCGGAGGAAGATCTCATATTTCTGAATGCTCATATTCGCCTCGTATGAAAAATATTCATCTAAATTCGGCCCTGCATGACCGTGCGTACAGTATACGCGAAAAATCACTAAAAATCAATAAAAAATATGAGAAAAGGCACTTGATCCCTTTTGCGTGATGCCCTATACTACAGGCAATTTAAAACACGGCATGAAAGAGACTCATGCAAAAGGAGACAGATATGGAATATAGGGAATGGATCATGCTGGGGACCATCCTGGTCTATATGGCCCTGATCGTGGGCGTGGGGGCCCTCTACAGCCGCCGGGCGGGGAAGGGCGCGGACGCCTTCTTCCTGGGTGGCCGGTCTCTGGGTCCCTTCGTCACTGCCATGTCCGCCGAGGCCAGCGACATGTCCGGCTGGCTCCTCATGGGCATGCCGGGCCTGGCTCTGCTGTGCGGCACGGCGGAGGCCTTCTGGACGGCCCTGGGCCTGGCCGTGGGCACCTACTTCAACTGGCTCGTCGTCGCCAAGCGCCTCAGACGGTACACCGTCCTCACGGGCTCCATCACCATCCCCGGCTTCTTCTCCCGCCGGTTCCGGGACGAGAAGCACGTCCTGTCCACCCTGGCGGCGGCGATCATCATCGTCTTCTTCGTGCCCTACACGGCCTCCGGCTTCATGACCTGCGGCAAGCTCTTCTCTGCCCTCTTCGGCATGTCCTACGGCCGGGCCATGCTCCTGTCCGCCGCCATCATCGTGGTGTACACGGCCCTGGGCGGCTTCCTGGCGGCCAGCGTCACGGACTATCTGCAGTCCATACTCATGACCTTCGCCCTCCTGGCCGTCATCGGCTTCGGCCTGGTCTACGCCGGGGGCCTCGGCAGGGTCGTGACCAACGCCCAAAGCATCCCCCAGTACCTGAGCCTCATCGCCGTGTCGGAGCAGGGGGCGGGCAGCTTCGGTTTTCTGTCCATCCTCTCCACCCTGGCCTGGGGCCTGGGGTACTTCGGCGTGCCCCACGTGCTCCTTCGGTTCATGGCCATCCGTCAGGAGGGGGAGTTGAAGCTGGCGCGCCGGATCGGGTCCGTGTGGGTGGTGATCTCCATGGGCGCCGCCATCGTCATCGGCGTCGTGGGCCGGGCGCTCATGGACCAGGGCCTTGTGGGCCCCTATGGGAGCACCTCCGAGAGCGAGACCATCCTGGTGGCCATCGCCCATATCATCGGCGGCAACGGGGCGGTCCTGGCGGTCCTGGCCGGGCTCATCCTGGCGGGCATTTTGGCGGCCACCATGTCCACCGCCGACTCCCAGCTGCTGACGGCGGCCTCGGCGGTATCGGAGGACCTGTTCAAGGGGGCCTTCCGCTGGCGCATCGGGGAGAAGCAGAGCCTGTGGATCGCCCGGGGCACGGTAGTGGCCGTGTCGATCCTGGCGGCGGCGCTGGCCTACGACCCCACCAGTTCCGTCTTCAAGGTGGTGTCCTTCGCCTGGGCGGGCTTCGGCGCCGCCTTCGGGCCCCTGATGCTCTTCTCCCTCTTTTGGAAGCGGACCACCCTCCAGGGCGCCGTGGCGGGGATGATCACCGGCGGGGCTACCATCTTCCTCTGGAAGTTCCTCGTTCGGCCCCATGTCCCCTTCCTGGACTTCTACGAGCTCTTGCCCGCCTTCCTGCTCTCCGCCCTGGCTATCTATGTGGTGTCCCGGCTCACCCCCGCCCCGGACAAGGCGGTCCAGGCCGAGTTCGACCGGGTCAACGTCATGTGACAGACCACAAAAAAGGAGCCGCGTTGGCTCCTTTTTTCTGTGCTTTCTTTAGGCACTGGCCAGATCCCGGATCACTTCCCCCGCGATGATCAGCCCTGCCACCGCCGGCACGAAGGCTACGCTCCCGGGGGTGGCCCGGCGGTGGGTCTCCTCGTCCGCGGGGGCGGGGGAGAGGGCCGGCTCCGTGGAGTAGACCACCTTCACGTGGTCGATGCCCCGCTTTTTGAGCTCCCGGCGCATGACCCGGGCCAGGGGGCAGACGGAGGTCTCTAAGATGTCCGCCACCCGAAAGGCGGTGGGGTCCAGCTTGTTCCCGGCGCCCATGGCGGAGATCACGGGCACCCCTGCCGCCTTGGCCGCCGCGATCAGCTGCAGCTTCCCGGCCACGGTGTCGATGGCGTCCACCACGTAGTCGTATTGCGTAAAATCAAATTGATCCGCCGTCTCCGGCAGGTAGAAGAGGGGGTAAGTCCGCACCGCGCAGTCGGGGTTGATGCTCAGCACCCGGGCCTCGGCCGCGTCCACCTTCAACATGCCCAGGGTGTCCCGGGTGGCGACAATCTGCCGGTTCAGGTTGGAGAGGGCCACCCGGTCGCTGTCCACCAGATCCAACGCCCCCACGCCGCTCCGGGCCAGGGCCTCCACCACATGGCCGCCCACGCCGCCGATGCCGAACACGGCCACCCGGGCCCTCCCCAGCCGGTCCAGGGCTTCGTCCCCCAGCAGCATCCGGGTCCTGGAAAACATATCCTCCATAGGTCACTCCTTATCGACAGGCAGGTCTTCGATGAGCACGTCCATGGTGCCGCCGCAGACCATGCCCTCCATGGCCGCCACCTCGCCGGTCATGTCCACGGTGACCACCTGGCTCTTGCCCGTGCCCATGAGCCGTCGGGCCGCTAGGATGGCCTGGTTCTCCCCGCAGCCGCCCCCGATGGTGCCGGCGGCGTTCCCCAGCTTGTCCGCGCCCATGAGGGCCCCGCCCTTCACCGGCGTGGAACCCTTGGTGGCGAGGACCAGCAGCAGGGCGGCGGGCCGGGTATCGTCCGCCAAAAACCGCAGGGCGTCCGGATCCGTATTCTGCTGGGGCAGTAGGCCCGCCTCCGCAGGCAGGGCGTGGCGGGCGGCGATCAGCTCCGCGCAGATGGACACGGCGATCTCCGCCGGGGTCACCGCCCCGATGGCCAGGCCGATGGGCGCGTGGACCCGGCCGATGCGCTCCTTGTCGAACCCTTCCTCGGCCAAAAGCTCGAACAGCCCCTTCACCCGCCGGTGGGAGCCGATCATGCCCAGGTATCGGGGCTCGTTCCCCCGGAGCAGGTATTTCATGCAGACGGTGTCGTCCTTGTGGCCCCGGGTCAGCACGCACACGAAGTCCCCCGCACCGATATTCAGCCGGGGCAGGGCGTTCTCAAAGCTGTCGCAGATGACCTCCTTCGCCTCCGGGAACCGGGTGTAGCTGGCGAAGGCGGGCCGATCGTCCGCCACCGTGACGGCGAACCCCACCTTCAGCGCCGCCTCGTAGAGGGCCAGCGACACGTGGCCGCCCCCCAGCAGCACCAGCCGCTCCGGGGGCAGGAATCGGCGGACCACCCGCCGCCCGTCCACCGTGCGGACCAGGTCCGCTTCCCGGCCCGCGGTGACCGCGTCCCAAATATCCTGGAATTCCTTACGCATGCTGCGCCTCGTAGGCCTTCATGGCGTCCAAAGTGTCGGACAAAAGCTGCTCCAAGGGCCAGCCCAGCATGTCCGCCCCCTTCTCGATCACGTCCCGGGAGCACCCGGCGGCGAAGTTCAACGTCTTATACTTCTTCTTCAGGGACTTGAGGCTCACCTCGCCCACCTGCTTGTTGGGGTGGATCAGGGCCACGGCCCCGATGAGGCCCGTGAGCTCGTCGGTGGCGTAGAGCACCTTCTCCATCTCGTGCTCCGGCTTCACGTCGTTCCGATGGCCGTAGCCGTGGCTCACGATGGCCCGGATGAGCCGGGGATCGAGATCCAGCCCCTCCATGATCTCCCTGGTCTTCTCGCAGTGCTGCTCCGGCCACTTCTCATAGTCCAGGTCGTGTAAGAGCCCCACCAGCTGCCAGAATTCCTTCTCGGTCCCATAGCCCAGCTTGTCCGCGTACCAGCCCATGACCGCTGACACGGTCTCGGCGTGCTGCAGATGGAAGGGCTCCTGATTGTATTTCGTGAGCAGGTCCCAGGCCTCGCTCCGCGTGATCTCTCTTGCCATGTTTCTTCGCACCTTTCCATAGGTTTCTTGCCTATTATAGGAAGAAAACGGGGCCGCTGTCAATTCCCTCATGGCAAAGCATGGCCAGGCCATTTTTTTCATGGCAAACATGGCCAAGACAAAGATAAAGACAAAGAGAAAGAAAAAGACAAAGACAAAGACGAGGACAAAGAGAGTATATATAGGGCGGCGGGAGCCGCCCGCACATATATGCCCCCCTTTTTTGAAAGTGTATATTCTCTCCGGCAAATTGACTTGCCCCCGGGAGAATGGTAGTATGGTCCATAGAGAAATACATCGTGCGGAGGTATGCTTGCCATGGATGTGGACCATTCCCTTGCCCCGGTCGTTCTGGACGGAGAGAGCCTGACCATCGAGAAGGTGGTGAACGTGGCTCGATACAACGCCCCCGTGGAGCTCAGCGAAAGCTGCTATGAGGGCATCGACCGGGCCCGGGCCCTGGTGGAAAAGATCCTGCGGGAGGACCGCCGGGTCTACGGCATCTCCACGGGCTTCGGCGAATTCTCCAAGGTGAACGTGGGCCACGAGCAGAGCGCCCAGCTCCAGGAGAACCTGATCTTGAGCCACTGCGTGGCCACGGGCACGCCCTTTGGCCGGGAGATCGTCCGGGCCATGGTGCTCCTCAGGGCCAACGCCCTCGTGAAGGGCAACTCCGGGATCCGGCGGGAGCTCATCGAGTGCCTCATCGCCATGCTCAACAAGGGCGTCACCCCCGTGGTGCCCCGGCAGGGGTCCCTGGGGGCCTCCGGTGATCTTGCCCCCCTGGCCCACATGGCCCTGGTGCTCATCGGCCGGGGCGAAGCCTGGTACGAAGGGGAGCGGCTCCCCGGCGCCGAAGCCATGAAGCGGGCCGGCGTCCCCACCTATCATCTGATGGCCAAGGAGGGCCTGGCCCTCATCAACGGCACCCAGTGCATGACCGCCATCGGCACCCTGGTGTGGTACGACCTCGATCGGGGGGCGAAGCTGGCGGACATCACCGCCTCCATGACCATGGAAGCCCTGACCGCCCTCACCTCCGCCTTCGATCCCCGCATCCACGCCCTCAGGCCCCAGCGGGGCCAGAGCCAGGTGGCTAAAAACATCCGCTTGCTCATGGAGAACAGTCCCACGGCGGAGGCCTCCCGTGACCTCAGGGTCCAGGACGCCTACGCCATCCGCTGCATCCCCCAGGTCCACGGGGCCGTCCGGGATTCCATCGCCTACGTGCGCAGCGTCCTGGAGATCGAGATGAACTCCGTCACCGACAACCCCATCCTCTTCCCCGAGGACGAGTCCGTCATCTCCGGCGGCAACTTCCACGGGGAGCCCGTGGCCCTGGTCATGGATTTCCTGGGCATCGCCGCGGCGGAGCTCTGCTCCATCAGCGAGCGTCGATTGGAGCGCATGGTGAACCCCGCCCTCTCCAACGGCCTGCCCGCCTTCCTGACCCCCCACGGGGGCCTCAACTCCGGCTATATGATCTGCCAGTATTCGGCGGCCTCCATCGTGTCCGAGAACAAGGTCCACGCCCATCCCGCCAGCGTGGACAGCATCCCCTCCTCCGCCAACCAGGAGGACCACGTGAGCATGGGCACCACCGCCGCCCGCAAGTGCCGGACCATCGTGAAGAACCTCTATTCCGTCCTGGCCTTCGAGCTCATGGCGGCGGTCCAGGCCATCGATCTTCGGGGCATCCAGGACAAGCTCTCCCCGGTCCACAAAGAGATCTACGACCTGGTCCGCCAGGTGGTCCCCTTCCTGGAGGACGATCACGAGCTGCGGGTGGACGTGTCCGCCATGAACGAGCTCATCCGCTCCGGGAAGATCGAAACCCTGGTGGCCCGGATGCTGCCCGATTTCCATTGAACATACCCGCCTTTCCAAGCCCGGTCCGCCGGGCTTTTTGCATATCTTGACGCCTTCCCGCGTATTTTGGAACAAAACGCGATCAGGAGGCGATCTATGGATTTCAGTGAGATGAAGGTGACCGAGCGGCAGCAGAACGCGGGCCCCTGCAGCCGGTTCACAGTACAGGAGCCAGAGCAGAAGGTGATCGTACGCTCCGGCAGCATGATGGCGAAAGTCAGCCTGTGCCTGGGGGTGCTGCTCATCGCCCTGGTGCTGGAGCTGGGCGGCACGGCCAAGGACCGGCAGCGGCAGGTCTTCGCAGCGGAGGAGAAGCGGCCGGAGGCCACCGCCCGGGCGGAGAATCTGGGGGCCATCTACTATGTGGAGACCGACGCCGCCCCCACGGCCCCCGGCGCCGGGGCCGATGTGAAGCGGGTCAAGTGGGCCCCGCCGGTGCGGTCCGACGAGGTGACCCTCCTCAGGGAGGACAGCGTGGTGGGCTTCTCGGCCCTGGACACCCAGGTGAGCTGCTGCTGCGGGGGCCAGGTCTTCGCCGTGGGCGAGGACGAGGATTGGGGCAAGTACGTGCGGGTCCGGTCCGCCGGGGACGTGGACGCGGTGTACTACGGCTTCGAAGAGGTGAGCGTCCGGGCCGGGCAGACCGTACAGGCGGGCCAACTCCTGGGCACCGTGCCCCTGGGGCGGCGGGTATATCTCTCCGTGTCCGAGAAAGGCGCGCCCCAGGACCCCCGCGCCTACGTGTCCCTGACGGTCCAAAAGCAGGCATGAAGCGGCTCATGGAGCTGGGCGAGACGGAGGTGTGGGCCCACTGGACGCTGCTCCCCGCCGCCCTGCTCCTGGTGGTGGCGGAGGGGCCCCGGCGGGCGGGCCTGGGGATGCTGGCCCTGCTCCTCCACGAGACGGGGCATCTGTTGACCGCCCGGGGCCTTGGCTACCGGGTCCGGTCGTTGGAACTGTGGCCCTTCGGGGCGGCCCTGAGCGTGGATTTGAGCACCGGGAGCCGGGGCGCCCTGCCTGTGGCGTTGGCGGGGCCCCTGTGCAGCATGGCGGCGGCGGCCATGAGCCTGCTGCTGTTGCGGCTCCTGCCCCGGACGGAGGGGGTCATGGAGCCCTTCTTTTGCATGAACCTGTCCCTGGCGGCGGTGAACCTGCTGCCGGCGGAACCCCTGGACGGGGGCCGGGCCCTGGCGTCCCTGCTCTCCCGTCCCCTGGGCGCCCGCCGGGCCCGGCGGCTCACGGCTTGGACGGGCCTGGTGCTGGGCGGGGCCCTATTCAGCCTGGGGGTCTACGGGGCCATCCTGGGCGTGGGCAGCGAAACGGTCCTGCTGTTCGCCGCCTTCCTGCTTCTCTCCGGCGTTCGCACCATCCGGGGGGAGGACCGGGCCCTGGAGGGGTTGCTGGATCGGCAGGCGTCCCTTCGGGCGGGGCGGCCCGTGGAGGTCCGGGAGGCGGCGCTCATGGCGGATCGGACCGCCGGGGAGGCCCTGCGGGCCCTGCGCCGGGGCCGGTACACCCTGATCCGGGTGGTGGATCGGAACGATCGGCTGCTGGGCACCCTGGACGAAGGGGCCCTGCTCCGGGGGCTCATGGACCGGGGCGAAAAAATCACCCTGGGAGAGCTGTTTTTCCTGTTTGACCGGTGAAAAGTTTTGTGGTATAGTATATCCATTATAAACTGCGTTTTTATGTGCATAAGCCTGAAAACGCCGTAGTTTGGGCAATACTGTAGGCAGGAAAGGCATGACGGAAGAAGGTTTCAACAGGCTCCTCGATCGGGTGGAGAAGCCCGCCCGGTATATCGGCGGCGAATACAACATGCAGGTGAAGGACCAGGCAGACCTTCGCTTCGCCCTCTGTTTCCCCGACGTGTACGAGATCGGCATGTCCCACCTGGGCTCCCGCATCCTCTATCACGTGCTCAACGCCATGGACGGCGTCCGGTGCGAACGCTGCTTCGCCCCCTGGACGGACATGGAGCAGGCCCTCAGGGAGGCGGGGGAGGAGCTGTTCACTCTGGAGACCCGGAGCCCCCTCAAGAGCTTCCATATCGTGGGCTTTTCCCTGCTGTACGAGATGTGCTACAGCAACATCCTGACCATGCTGTCCCTGGCCCGCATCCCCTTCCTGAGCCGGGATCGGGGGGAGGACTATCCTCTCATCATCGCGGGCGGCCCCTGCGCCGTGAACCCGGAGCCCATCGCCCCCTTCTTCGACGCCGTGGTCATCGGCGACGGGGAGGAGGCGGAGCCGGAGCTGGTGAACGCCTATCGGGCCTGGCGGGACGCAGGGGAGACCAAGCAGCAGCTGTTGGAGCGATTGGCCGCCGTCCCCGGGGTCTACGTGCCCAGCTTCTACGAGGCGGAGTACGACGAGAACGGCTTCAAGGCCATCCGCCGCCTCACGGACAAGGCCCCCGAGAAGGTGACGCGCCGCATCCTGGAGGACCTGGACGCCGCGCCCTTCGTGGGGGACCAGCTGGTGCCCCACATGCAGATCGTCCACGACCGGGTGGCGTTGGAGGTCATGCGGGGCTGCACCCGGGGCTGCCGGTTCTGCCAGGCCGGGTACATCTACCGGCCCGTGCGGGAACGGTCGGAGAAGACCCTGCTTGAGCAGGCGGAGCGGCTGGTGTCCTGCACCGGGTACGACGAGATATCCCTCCTCAGCCTGTCCACCGGGGACTATTCCCACCTCCACGACCTGCTCCCCGAGATCATGGACCGGATGGAGAAGAAGCGGGTGTCCGTGGCCTTGCCCAGTTTGCGTATCGACTCCCTCCTGAAGGAGGAATTGGAGAAGATGCAGTCCGTCCGCAAGGCGGGCCTGACCTTCGCCCCTGAGGCGGGGACCCAGCGCATGCGGGACGTGATCAACAAGAACGTCACCGAGGAGGACCTCTTGCGGGCCTGCTCCGACGCCTTCGAATCCGGCTGGACCGGGGTGAAGCTGTATTTCATGATCGGCCTCCCCACGGAGACGGACGAGGACGTGCTGGGCATCGCGGAGCTGGCGAAAAAGGTGTCCCGTCTGTTCTACGCCATGCCCAAGGAGAAGCGGGGCAAAGGCCTTCGGCTCACGGTCAGCGTGTCCACCTTCGTGCCCAAGCCTCACACCGCCTTCCAGTGGTGCGCCCAAAACGACCCGGAGGAGATCCGTCGCAAGCAGCGCCTCCTGGTGGGCGCCATGAAGGGCGTCCGGGGCGGGGAGCTTCACTACCACCCCAGCTTCCTGTCCGTGCTGGAGGCCGCCTTCTCCCGGGGGGACCGGCGGCTGGGGGACGTGCTGTTGCGCGCCTACGAGAAGGGCTGCCGCTTCGATTCCTGGAGCGAGCATTTCAAGCCCGACGCCTGGCAGGAGGCCTTCCATGAGTGCGGCCTCACGGTGGAGGAATACGCCCACCGGCAGCGGGCGTTGGACGAGCCCTTGCCCTGGGGCCACGTGGACGTGGTGGTCACGGAGGACTATTTAAAACGGGAGTACGAGAAGGCCATGGCAGCGGTCACCACCAGGGACTGCCGCCAGGGCTGCAACGGATGCTTTGGGAGGGCCTATGCGGATCATCGCTGCTTTGCATGAGACGGGTCGGGCGGCGTATCTCAGCCACCTCGATATGCAGCGGACGCTCCAGCGGGCGCTCCGCCGGGCGGACATGCCCCTGCTATACTCCCAGGGCTTCAACCCCCACCCCCTCATGGCCTTTGCGGGGGCGTTGAGCACGGGGTTCGAAAGTGAGCGGGAGTGGTTCGACGTGCGCCTGGAGGGGGACATCGCCCCCGCGGACTTCGAGGCGCGGTTGAACGCCGTGCTCCCCGAGGGCATGGCCGTGTCCCATGCCATGGAGGCCCCGGAGGGCCTCGGTACCCTGACCGGGCATCTTGCCGCCGCCCGGTACACCCTGTGGGTCCGGCCCGAGAAGGCCGTCATGGCGGCAGAGGTGAACAGCGCCCTCAACCAACTGCTGGAACGGGAAGAAATTATGGTACAGAAGCGGACGAAGAGCGGGGCCATGGTGCCTCAGAACATCCGTCCGCAGCTCTACGAAGCAAGGCTCACGGGAAGGGACGGCGGATCCTTCACGCTGGATGTTTTGGGAGAGCTGACCGCCGGTGGCGGGTTGCGCACGGAAGCGTTTGTCAACGTGCTGCTCGATTTTCTGGGGTCAGCGGGCTCTTTCAGATGCCGGCGGGAGGAGATGTACTTCGACGAAGTGCCGGGGCTCCCCAGCCTTGGGAAAGGAAAACATGAATAAGGAAATTTTGGTAGACGCCAACAAATTCGCCATCCGCGTGGCGGTGGTGGAGGACGGCACCCCCGTGGAGCTCTACGTGGAGCAGACGGGGACGGAACGATTGGTGGGGAACATCTATCTCGGCAAGGTCCAGAACGTGCTGCCGGGCATGCAGGCGGCCTTCGTGGACATCGGCCTCGAGAAGAACGCCTTTCTGTACGCCGGGGACGTGTTCTTCCCCGGGGATCAGTACGACGAGCTGGAGCAGCTCCCGGAGACTCGGAAGATCGGGGATCTGTTGAAGCCTGGCCAGAGCGTGCTGGTCCAGGTGGCCAAGGACCCGGTGGGCACCAAGGGCGCCCGGGTCACCACCCACATCACCCTGGCGGGGCGCTCCCTGGTGCTCATGCCCACGGTGGACTACGTGGGCGTCAGCCGCCGCATCGAGAAGGAGGACGAGCGGGGGAGGCTCCGCAAGATCCTCAACGAGATCAAGCCCAAGAACAAGGGCGTCATCGTCCGCACCGCCTCCGCCGGAAAGACCAAGGAGGCCTTCCAGGAGGACCTGGACAGCCTGTTGACCCTCTACGAGGACATCGAGACCAAGTCCAAGAAGACCAAGGCTCCCGCCCTCATGCACGCGGAGCAGAGCCTGCTGTTCCGGACGGTCCGGGACCTTCTGATGAAGGACGTGGACCGGGTCTTCGTCAACGACCAGGAAGCCTTCGAGAAGCTCAAGGGGATCGCGGACGTGATGGCCCCCAAGCTGAAGCCCCGGATCCTCTATAAGGACTCCGAGGCCCTCTTCGACCGGTACGACACCGAGGCCAAGATCGAGAACGCCCTCAGCCGCCAGGTCTGGCTCAAGTCCGGCGGGTATCTGGTCATCGACCGGGCCGAGGCCATGACCATCATCGACGTGAACACGGGCAAGTACGTGGGCAAGGACAACCTGGAGAAGACCATCACCAACACCAACTGCGAGGCGGCCAAGGAGATCGCCGTCCAGCTCCGGCTGCGGGATATCGGCGGCATCGTCATCATCGACTTCATCGATATGGACAAGGAGAGCGACCGGCAGAAGGTGCTCCAGACCCTGAAGGACGCCATGCGGGACGACCACACCCGGTCCCACGTGTTCGGGTTCACCCATCTCGGTTTGGTGGAGCTGACCAGGAAGAAGACCGGCCGGAGCATCGGCGACACCCTGAAGGTCACCTGCCCCTACTGCCAGGGGGAGGCCAAGGTCCTCTCGCCCTACACCGTCTTCAACCGGCTCCGCAAGCAGACGCTGCAGGTATTGAAGGGCTGCAAGCTGAAGCGCATCTACATCGAGGTCAGCCCCGACGTGGCCGCGGCCATGGAGGAGCTCATGAAGAAGGACGGGGAGCTGTTCCCCGAGGCCCGGGAGGCCGACTTCTACGTGAAGGCCAACCCGGCCATGCACATGGAGAAGTTCACCGTGAAGCCCCTGCCGGACAAGCGGGTGGCAGAGGCGAAAAAAAACTGCCGTATCATGCACTAAAAAACGCAAAATCTTCGGAAAAATTTGTTGACACAGCCATAGCCGAGCTGTATAATACTTCGGCAAGCCGCGTTGAGCCGGTTTTCTAAGTGCGGGCAAAAGGGCCCGGCACCGTCTCAAGCGAGTCTGGGAAGAAGGAGGAAGCACAAACATGTACGCAATCGTTCAGACCGGTGGTAAGCAGTATAAGGCCCAGGTTGGCGACGTCATCTCCGTGGAGAAGCTGGACGCCGAAGTGGGCGCCGAGGTCACCTTCGACGTATTGCTGGTCGCAGACGGTGAGACCATCACCGTGGGCACCCCCGTGGTAGAGGGCGTCAAGGCCACCGGCAAGGTCGTGGAGCACGGCAAGGGCAAGAAGGTCATCGTCTTCAAGTATAAGCCCAAGAAGAACATCCGCAAGAAGAACGGCCATCGTCAGCCTTTCACCAAGGTTGAGATCACGGCCATCGCCTAAGACCATGGTGCGGGTGACGGTGTTTGAGGAGCGGGGGACCCCCGTGGGGTTCGAGCTCACCGGACACGCCGATGCGGGTGCCTACGGGGAGGACATCGTGTGCGCGGGCATCTCCGCCATCACCGAGACCGCTTTGTTAGGCATCACGGATGTATTGAAATTGGACGCAGCCTGGACCCGCCAAGAGGGGCACCTGCGCTGCGAACTAAACCGGGATACGTCCCCGGAGGATATGGCCAAGGCCGCCATCGTGTTCAACACCATGATCGCGGGTCTCACGTCCCTCCAGCAGGGCTATCCCAAGTCCCTCAAGTTTTCATACAGGGAGGTATGAGCTATGTTTACGATGAATCTGCAACTGTTCGCGCATAAGAAGGGCGTGGGCTCTTCCCGTAACGGCAGAGACAGCGAAAGCAAGCGTCTTGGACCCAAGAAGGCAGACGGTCAGGCCGTGCTGGCGGGGAACATCCTCGTGCGTCAGCGGGGCACCCACTTCCATCCCGGCGTCAACGTTGGGATCGGCAAGGACGATACCCTGTTTGCCAAGATCGACGGCGTGGTCAAGTTCGAGACCCGTCATCTGGGGAAGAAGACCGTTAGCGTCTACGCTGCGGAAGAGTAAGAGAATACGAAATAAAAGCAGGAGGCCGAGGCTTCCTGCTTTTGTGTTATTTTGGTTAAAATCCCGGGCGGCGAATTGCCAAGGGCCCGGGGCTTTGGTATACTGAACAAAAATATAAGCATGAGGTGACATATGGAAGAGACCATCCGCAAATTCAAGGAGCATCTGCGCAAAATGGACGCCTACGGCCACGCTTTCGGCGTCCTCAACTACGATTCCGAGACCGCCATGCCCAAGGGCGGGTCGGAGCACCTGGGGATGACCTACGCGGTCCTTTCCGAGGAGATGTACAAGCTCACCACCAGCCCTGACCTGAAGGCCTGGGTGAAGGAGATCCTGGAGCACAAGGAGCAGGTGGACTACATCACCCGCCGGGAGGCCGAGGAGCTCCACGAGGACATGGAGCGGACCGAGAAGATCCCCATGGAGGAGTACGTGGCCTATCAGGTGGCCCAGAACGCCGCCTCCAACGCCTGGCACACCGCCAAGGTGACCAACGATTTCGCCCTCTTCGCGCCCCATCTCGAGACGCTGGTGAACTATTCCCGCAAGTTCGCCGGGTACTGGGACAGCACCAAGGCCCCCTACGATGTGCTCCTCGACATGTACGAGAAGGGGCTCACCATGGCCACCCTGGATGAGTTCTTCGCGCTCCTCAGAAAGGAGCTGCTGCCCGTGGTGGAGGCCGTGGTGAAGAAGGGACCCGTGGTGGACGACAGCTTCCTCCGCGCCCGGTTCCCCCTCGCCAAGCAGCGCCAGCTCTCCGACCGGCTCATGGAGGTCATGACCATCGACCGGAACCACTGCAACATCGGCGAGGTGGAGCACCCCTTCACCACCAACTTCTCCAAGGACGACGTGCGCATCACCACCCACTACCATGAGAAGGCCTTCGCTTCCAGCATGTACTCCGTGATCCACGAGGGGGGCCACGCCCTCTACGAGCTTCACATCGGGGACGACATCAAGTATTCCCCCCTGGGCGGCGGGGCCAGCATGTCCATCCACGAGTCCCAGAGCCGGTTCTACGAGAACATCATCGGCCGCAGCGAAGCCTTCCTCACCTACATCCTGCCCGACATCCGGAAGCTGGGGCCCAAGGCACTGAAGAGCGTGTCCGCCCACGACTTCTATCTGGCGGTGAACAAGAGCGAGCCCAGCCTGATCCGCACGGAGGCGGACGAGCTCACCTACAGCTTCCACATCATGATCCGGTACGAGCTGGAAAAGCAGCTCATCGCCGGGACCCTGGCCGTGAAGGACCTGCCCGCCGCCTGGAACAAGCTCTACAAGGAGTACCTGGGCGTGGACGTGCCCAACGACACCCAGGGCGTGCTCCAGGATTCCCACTGGTCCGGCGGCTCCTTCGGCTATTTCCCCTCCTACGCCCTGGGCAGCGCCTACGGGGCCCAGATGCTGAAGGTCATGGAGCGGGACGTCCCCGTGTGGGAGCTGGTGGCGAAGGGGGACTTAAAGCCCATCGTCGCCTGGCTCACGGACCGGATCTATCAGTACGGCCGGCTCCTCAAGCCCAACGAGCTGATCCTCAAGGCCTGCGAGGCGCCCTTCGATCCCCACTACTACGTGGACTACCTGAAGGCCAAGTATACCGAGGTGTACGGCCTTTGAAGCGTGCCCTGGTATTGCTGGCCCTGCTGTTGCTGACGGGTTGCGGCGGAAAGGAGAATATGGAAGGAACGCCGAAATCGCCTATGATGGCCGGGATCGTGACCGCCGCGCCCACGGCCGCCCCGACGCCCACGGCTGAACCCACGCCTGCGCCTACGGCGGCGCCGACACCGACGCCCACGGCCACGCCGGAGCCTACGCCCACGCCCCTGTTCCTGCCGAAGGAGGAGGGGAGCAACGACCTGGTCATCAACCAGGACCTGTACGAGTCCTTCACCGAGATGGAGTTCCCTCTGCCCAGCGCGCCGGTGGTGCTCATCTACCATACCCACGCGGAGGAGGCCTACCGGCAGACCCGGGGCTACGCCTACGAGGAGACGAGGGAGGGCACCTACAAGACCCTGGACAAGAAGAAGTCCGTGGCGGCCCTGGGGGAGCTGCTGAAGGGGGAGCTGGAGCAGCGGGGGTTCACCGTGATCCACGACGACACGGACGTGGAGCCGCCTGAGATCAAGAGCGCCTATTCCCGGTCCCTGGAGGTCATGGAGCGGTACCCGGAGGCGGTGGTCTATATCGACCTCCATCGGAACACGGCCAACGTGAAGGCCAAGAAGGACGACGTGGTCACGGTGGAGGGCCAGCGCTGCGCCCGGATGTTCTTCGTGGTGGGCACCGGCATCGGCACCTACGAGGGGGAGTACGACACCCAGCACGACTGGCAGAGGAACTACGCCCTCGCTAAGGCCGTCACCGAGCGCCTGCGCGCGGTGGACCCCAAGTTCGCCCTGGATATCCGCCTGAAGGTGGGCCGGTACAACCAGCACGTGAGCCCCTATTGCCTGCTGGTGGAGGTGGGCCACAACGCCAACACCTTCGACGACGCCAAAAACAGCATCCCGTATCTCGCCGACGCGATAGCATCCACGCTGATCATTCCAAAGGATTGAACGAAAAAACTGAAAAAGGGAAGTATGGCAATGTGCCGTACTTCCCATTATTATTCTTGTGTTTCTCTTTTTCCGCCGCTTTTTCTCTTTACATAAAGAGAAAAAGCGGCAAAATAAACCCTACATATCCTCCGCCATCAGCCGCCGGTTCATGGCAATCACGTCGTCGGGGATCACCTTCAGCTCCTTGCGGTCGTAGGTGAGGAGCCCGTTGATCTCCTCCTCCACGTCGGAGACCTGGGTGTACACCGCCGCCGAGAGCCCCTGGGCCTTGGCGGGCCGGATCTCCCTGTCGTACAGCTTCACGATCCCCGCCGTCAGCTCCTTCTCCCCGGGGAACATCTTGTACCCGAAATCCTTCTTGGACCACCGATGCCCCGGGATGCCGCAGGCGTAGCCTCCGAACTCGGAGAGCACCGCCGCCCGGCCGCCCCGGTCCCTCTTGTACCGGAAGGCGCGGAAGTACACGTGTCGGCTGAACACGTCCCCGCCCCCCTGGTCGTGCCAGCCGGAGGCGTGGTCGATGGTCCGGGTCCCGTCCAGCGCTCGGATGCGGCGGACCGCCTCCAAAGCGTCGAACTGGCCCCAGCCCTCGTTGAAGGGCACCCACATGACGATGGACGGGCAGTTGTAGAGGAGCCTCACGGTCTCCTCCAGCTCCTCGTAGTACCGGAGCCGGCTCCCCTCGCTCTTGCGGCCGAAGGCCTTGTAGCTACTATCCACCCGGTGGGGCAGTATCCCCGCCACAGGCACGGTCACCACCCCGGGCCGGTAGGGCCCGCCGCCGGAGACCATGTCCTGCCAGACCAGCATGCCCATGGTGTCGCACAGGTAATACCAGCGCAGGGGCTCGATCTTGATGTGCTTGCGGAGCATGTTGAACCCCAGGGCCTTCATGGTCTGGATGTCGCAGACCATGGCCGCCTCCGCCGGGGCCGTGTAGAGCCCGTCGGGCCAGTAGCCCTGGTCCAGGAGCCCGTTGTGGAACAGGGGCTTGTTGTTGAGGCACAGCCGGGGCACGCCCGCCCTGTCCTTCTCCACGGAGCACTTGCGCATGCCGAAATAGCTCTCCACCCGATCCTCGCCGAAGGCCACGGAGAAGCTGTACAGGTACGGGTCCTCCGGGGACCAGGGCCGCATGTTCTCCACGGGCACGTGGACCGACGTCCCGGCGGCGGCGGTGTAGATCATGCCGTCCAGGTGGATGAGGCACTGGCCGGGGGCGTTGGCCGCGACCTCGATCCGCACGGCCTCCTCGTCGAAGAGGGGCGTGACCTTCAGCCCCGTGATATACTCCTCCGGCACGCTCTCCAGCCACACGGTCTGCCAGATGCCGCTCTGGGCCGTGTACCAGATGCCGCCGGGCTTCATGCTCTGCTTGCCCCGGGCGTCCAGGTTCGATTCCGCCCCGTCGTCCTCTACCACCACCTCGATCACGTTCTTCTCCCGAATGAGGTCGGTGATGTCGTAGGTGAAGGGCCAGTACCCGCCCCGGTGGGTGCCGCACTCCCGGCCGTTGACGGACACGGTGGCCAACAGGTCCACCGCCCCGAAGTGCAGCAGCACCCTGCCCCGGTGGAATCCCTGGGGCAGGACGAAGCTCCTGCGGTAGATGAGCACGTCGCTGGGGCCCTTCCTCCGCCGGATGCCGGATAGCTCGCTCTCGGGGGAGAAGGGCACCAGGATGGTATCCGGGAGCCGGTCCGGCCGCTCCTCGGCCGGGCCCATGTAGAACGCCCAGGGCCCGTTCAGGTTCAAAAAGCTGTTCCGCTTCAGCTGGGGCCGGGGGTATTCCGGCAGGATGCTGTTCTCTTTGAGGTGCTCGCCCCAGATGGTCCTCATGCCTTCTTCCTCCTGTAGAGCCGCAAAACGGGGACGAGGAGCAGCAGCACGCACACCGCCGCCGCCAGGAAGATGGCGGGGGTGGGCACGTTCTTCACCACGCCCAGATCCTCATACACTTCGCCGCTTCGGCGGATCACCGCCGAGCCGATGAAGGGCCCCACGATCATGGGCAGGCACACGGCGAACACCATCCGCACCCCCTGGAAGTGGCCCGCCTTGTCCTTGGGCGTGTAGTCCCGGATCAGGGCGGACAGGGCGGCGGTCACCAGCATGTACCCGGACATCATGACGGCCCCGGTCACCATGACCCCCGCCGTGGACCGGGCGAAGTACAGGCCCAGGAGTCCCCCGATCATGACGGCGGCGGCGGGGAGGACGAAGTTCAGCTTGCCGTATTTATCCAGGAACCGGCCCGCCAGCACGCTGACCAGCGACGCGAACAGCAGCACCACCCCCAGCACGATGGCGTAGTCGTCCATGTGGAGGTAATGCTGGAAGTAGACGATGAGGTAGGGGAAGAACACCTGGACCCCGATGGAAAAGAGGGTGAAGGCGAGGAGGGATAGATACAGCTCCGGCAGGGCCTTGACGACCTTGGGCGTGAACCCGTAGAGCAGGTTTTTGCCGTAGCTGTCCCGCCGGGGCTGCAGCGCGTCGCTGTCCTTGACGAGGAACAGGGACACAAGGCCCGTCACGATCATCATCCCCCCGAAGAAAGCGAAGAAAAGAGCCCAGTCCCCCTTCTGGGTCCAGCCGTCGAAGACCCCGAAGATCACCAGCATGGAGATGAGGGGCAGGATGGCGAGGACCGATTCCGCCCGGCCCCGGTTCTCCCGGGTGGTCACGTCGGTCACGTAGGCGTTGAAGGCGGCGTCGTTGGCGGTGGACCCGAAGAAGGTCATGACGCAGTCCAGCACCACCACCAGGATGGGCCCGATCAGGACGCCGTTCGCGTACGCCGCCTGAAAACCGCTGAGCCGTTCGGGCTTCGCCAGCAGGGCGAAGGCCATGACGGAAAGGCCCCACAGGATGTACC
>JAEEGH010008360.1_pt1 | contig 24509 bp, 20 predicted proteins | sample 9134181 | NCBI WGS metagenome assembly JAEEGH01 (sample SAMN16246544, study PRJNA631951) | gut metagenome | biome: gut microbiome; feature: rumen; material: DP-attached | host: Bos | place: Iran: Karaj | collected 2018-10
ACAATCGACCGTGACGTCTTCCTGCGAATCACTGCCGACGGAGTGGAGGAAATCGGCCTTGAGCCCAGCGTGAAGCACGACGGCTATGCTGTATTCGTATATGATGAGACAGGCTGGGATGCACTGACGCTCTATATGTGGGGTGACGTGAACAACCTTAATGGTGACTGGCCTGGCATGGAGGTGACTGGAGAACAGACGGTCAACGGTTTTACCTATAAGTACTTCGATATGGGTGAGGCTAATGCAGGTTTGGGCGAGAACCTTATCTTCAGCAATGCAGGCTCCAGTCAGTTGGCCGACTTCGCTTATACCATCGACCACGACGTTTATCTGCACATCACCACCGCAGGTGTTACCGAGATTGATCCAGCTACATTCCAGCCTGGCGGCGATACCCCTGCGCCAGATCCTGATCCAGAACCCCAACCCACAGGCGAGACCGTGATGATTGCAGTCAAAAACTCTGTAGGCTATGCCGACCCTCATCTCTACGTATGGGGCGATAGCGAGGCATGTGGCGGATGGCCTGGTGCAGCTCCTGTCAAGACGACAGATAATGGTTGGCTGCTGTTTGAACTGCCTGCCGACGGCACTTACAACCTCATCCTCAATGATAACGGAAGTCCACAGATTGATGGTCCTGAAGTATTCACTAGCGGTAGTCACTTCTACGATGTAAACACCGAGTGGGCAGAATCTGCCAATACCGTTACCATCCAGAATGAAGCGGGCTATAACGACCCACGCCTCTATGCTTGGGGCGATGGTGAGATCTACGGTGGTTGGCGTGGAATCAAACCTACCAGCAACGAGAACGGCACACTGGTATTCCCGCTGCCTCATGATGGCGGCACCTACAATCTCATTCTCAATGGCGAGGGTGACGGCGTGCAGCAAGATATTGCAACGGTTGTGGCAGATCAGAGTTATTCGTTCACTGCGAAATGATCATGGATATGAGAAAAAGACATCTATCAGTCTGGGCTCTCGCCGCAGTGCTGCTCATGGCAGCCTGCGGCGGGGGTGCCCCCCGAAGCCTTGAGGTCGATGGCACAGAGCCTGTCAGCGACGAGAACCGCGTTATCTATCAGATGAACATCGGAGCCTTCACGCCGGATGGTACGTTCCTGGCCGCTATGCGGCAGCTGGACCGGCTCGACACGCTTGGCGTCGATATCATCTGGCTGATGCCCGTCTATCCACGTGGTGTCACAATGAACAGTCCTTACGCAGTGATGGACTACAAGGCTGTGAACCCGAAATATGGCACGCTCGAAGACCTAAAGACGTTCGTTGCCCGTGCCCATGAACTGGGCATGAAGGTGTGGCTCGACTGGGTGCCCAACCATGTGGCCCAGGAGAATCCTTGGACAGAAACTCATCCCGAGTATTTCACAAAGGATGCGAAAGGCCAGATAATTCATCCCCATGGATGGGGTGATGTGCTCGAGCTGAATTATCAGGATAAAGGTCTAGTCAATGAAGTCAACACCGCCATGAAATTCTGGATAGAAGCATGCGACATCGACGGCTATCGTTGCGACTATGTGTCCAGCCCCACCATCCCCGTCACTTATTGGCAGGACATCATTGCCCAACTAAAGAGCCTGAAGCCAGGCAAGAAGATTGAGATGATGAGCGAAACCGATATCACCGATCGGGCAAACCTACGCATCGACTCCTGTGGCTTCGACTACGATTACGCCTGGAGTCTGCAGGGTTCCATCGCACGCCTGTGCCGAAGGGGCTTCGATGCCGACAGTCTGAAACAGATCTGGCTGCGATTCCTCGAGAAGTCGTCGAAGGTGAAGAACCGCCGGATGGTCTATCTCACGAACCACGACCAGAACTATAACGACGGCGGGCACACACTGCGGCAGTTCTATGGCGAATACCGTTATGGCCTGACCGTCATGGAGTTCACCTTCTACGGTATGCCCCTCATCTATAACGGACAGGAGATCGGCGACCCTGATACGCTGAACTATTTTACGGACGCCAAGGTGAAATGGCAGCGCGTGGATCATAAGATGCTCAATACTGTCCGGACGCTCATAGCCCTGCATCACCAACAACCGTCGTTGGCTGACAATGCCCCCGTGGAATTCCTCAGCACGAGCGATGAGCATGTGCTGGCCTGGCGGCGGGGTAATGTGGTGGCTGTGGTCAACTTTGCCGACTACGACACAGCGGCAGTCATCGAGGGCCTCGATTCGGGCACATATCAACAGTGGCTGAACAGTCAGACCATCTTCAATGGCCCAAGCATGACGACGCTCGCCCTTGATGCTTCGTCCTCTATTTCCTTAGAGGCGAAAGGCTATGCAGTGTATGTTAAACAGTAATGACCTGCTTCATCACAAGGTATTACTGATATTTGAGTACTCACAGGGGCTGGCTGCTCTGCGAAGAATGGCCGCCCCGTTTTAACTATAAACAATTAAAATATAACATGATGATTACCAAAAGACTTCTGCTGAGCTTATCATTTTTCATTTGTCATTTAGCATTCTGCGTAGCGTCGGATTACGTCGATCAGATCAACAGCTCGACAGAGAAACGGGCTGAAGGAAGGCGCGTCGTCTATGAGATGAACGTTGGTTCGTTCACCCCAGAAGGCACCTTCGCAGCAGCCCAAACCCGACTGCGGGAACTCAGGACCCTGGGCATCGACGTCGTCTGGCTCATGCCCGTCTACCCCAGAGGCGGAGGCATCAACAGCCCTTATGCGGCCACAAACTTCCAAAAGACAAACCCTAAGTATGGTACCATTGCCGACCTGAGAGCCCTCGTCGCAGAGGCACATCGTCTGGGAATAGAGGTGTGGCTAGACTGGGTGCCCAACCACACCGCCACCAATGCTGACTGGGTAACATCACATCCAGAATACTATGCCAAAAGCGGCGGACAGATGATCCACCCGAATGGCTATGGGGACGTATGGCAACTTGACTATAACAATGTCGGGCTGGTGAATGCCATGAACGACTGCCTGAAGTTCTGGATCGACGAGACTGACATTGACGGCTACCGGTGCGACTACATCAGTAGTCAGAAGATTCCCACCTCATATTGGGAGGCTACCATCCCTATGATTAAATCATATCAAGAAGGCAAGACTATCACATTCCTTGGAGAGGCTGATATCGCCTCAGATGCCACACGGCTGAAGAATGCCGGCTTCGACTATGACTATGCCTGGCAGTTCCAATCGAGCCTGGCCAACTATGGCTCCGCAGGTAATACTGCTGCCCGTCTGAGAGCCTTTACCAACACACTACTCGATAAATCCTCCGATATCACGTTTGGCCGTATGCTCTATGTCACCAATCACGACCAGAATTTCAACGAGTCGAAAAAGACGCTGACACAGAAGTATGGCAAGAACCGCTATGCCCTCACCGTCCTGGCCTACACCGTCTATGGGATGCCCCTGATATATAACGGGCAGGAGACTGGCGGCAATCAGGCGCTCGACTATTTCAACGACACCAAAATAGACTGGACCGCAAAAGATGACAAAATGCACAACACCCTGCGCACTCTTTTTGCTATGAAACATGAGGTCGCAGCTTTAAGCGATTCAAAGCAGGCTGACAGCAACCCTACAACAAACATTCTCACCGTCACTGGCAATACCAGTGTTTTTGCCTATACCCGCACGCTGGGAGACAGTGAGGTACTCATCTTGCTGAACATGGGCGATAGTCAGGCAACGGTAAACCTCGAAGGCCTCACCCCAGGCTCATGGAGTCTCTGGCTCAACAGCGAAACCGTCGCCCAGGGCACCAGCCGCCATCAGGAATCACTCAGCGCAAATCACACATTCAGCCTCGAGGCCAAAGGCTACCGCGTTTATGTACGTGGTATCTATGAAGAGCAGGAAATCGCCCCTACAGCCATTCATGCCATGCGACATATCAAAACCGAAGACAATCGTTGGTTTGACATAAACGGCCATAGCGTCAAAATACCCACCGTCTCAGGACTCTACATCCAAAAAGGAAAAAAATATTTGATGAAGTAAGTGATATTTGAATATTTCTTCGTAATTTTGTGCCAAGATTAGAAAATATCACAAAATGATAAAGAAGGTTTTAACTTGCTTTCTGGCGATGTTGGCAAACACGGTCTGTATTTGCCTGGCGCAAAATGCAGTAATAAAGATGCTGCCTGAGAATGGGGCAACAGACGTGAATATCGACACGCATCTGATGCTAACAATGAGTGACGATGTCATCATCGGGCAGAAAGGGTTCGTGTCAGTGTATGACAAAAGAACGGGGAAGTTGGTAGACCGTCTGGATATGAGTATCCCTGCAGGACCTACTGAGGGACAGCCGAAGAATCCTGCGGCACAATACACGCCTGTACCTTATATTTATAAGTCGCAACAGATCACAAACCGTAACACCAAGGCTGGCACTCCGTCTGGCGTGAATGCCTGGGACACCAGCCGCTATCAGCTCGACATCATAGGCGGCTTCTCTGATGGTTTCCACTTCTACCCCATCATCACCAAAGGTAAGCAAGTGACCATCTATCTGCATCACAATATGCTGGAGTATGGCCACGAGTATTATGTCACCATCGACAAGGAGGTTATCTGCGGTTTCAATGGCATGAAGGGGAAACGCAGTTGGACGTTCCGCACAAAAGAGAAGGCTCCAGATACAAGCCAGCGACTACTGACGGTATCGGCAGACGGTAAAGGCGACTTCTCCACCTTGCAGGGGGCAATGGACTTCATTCCCGACTCCGTTGCCTCTGCGCAGGACGGCTACAAGATATGGGTGAAGAATGGCGACTACGAGGAACTGGTGTACTTCCGCAACAAACGGTTTGTCACCATCGAGGGTGAAAGTCGCGAGGGCGTTATGATTCACTACAGAAACAACGAAGTGTTCAACCCCCACCCTGCCGACATCAAGACTAACGAGGTTCGCGGCACGTTCCCTTCGCGTCGTGCCGCCTTTGCCGCCGACAACTGCAGCGACCTGACATTCCGCAACCTGACCATCAAGACCGATTGCAAGGGTCAGGCAGAGGGTCTGCTGGTAAACGGCGAACGAAACTATTTTGAGAACATTCACATCATCGGCGACGGCGATGCCCTACAGGCCAATGGCAGCTGCTACTGGATGAACTGCCGCATCGACGGTGGCGGTGACACCATCTTAGGGCGCGGCCCGTCGTTCTTCAACCACTGCACCATCACCAGCTACGGCGCTTTTATGTGGATTCGCAACACGGAGGAGAATCACGGCAACATCTTCGTAGACTGCCACTTCAAAGGACTCAGCGACTATGCAGAACTTGGCCGACTGCCAGACAATCACGGAAAAAACTATCCTCATGCGGAATGTGTGTTACTGAACTGCACATTGGAAAACATCCCAGCATTCGGCTGGGGCAGGATTGATGACAGCGCCAAGACTGCAACCATCCTTGAGTTCAACAGCCACGATACGGAGGGCAAGCCCGTAGACATTTCCAAGAGAAACCCGCTGATGCGTCAGCTCGACCCCATCCGCGATGCCGAACTCATCGGAAAATACTCTGACAGTCATTGGGTATTCCAACAGAAGAAATCGCTTAGCCACTTAAAATAAAGCACTTAGCAATTTTTTCGGTTATTTGAATACCTTTTTTTATATGATATTCACAGAGTCGAGGAAAATGATGAAGATGGCTATGGGTACGAGCCAGCGCAGTACAAACAAATACAAGAACGACCCCACACGCGAGCCCTGATACCTCGCCTTCGGTACGAACCATCCTGAGAACAAGGCCGTTCCTAATGCGCCGACCGGTATCAGGATGTTGGTGGACAAAATATTAAAGGAGGTGAACAAGTCCTGCCCCATCACGGTGAGCCTGTCGGCATGGCCCGTCATCGACAGGACAATCAGCGTGTTGGTAAACACCAGTATCAATGCCACCACCACCGCACTCTGATGACGGTTGAGCGGGCGCTTGGTCTTCGACGTGGCTTCACTGATGAAGGCTATCACCACCTCCATCAGCGAGATGGTGGACGTCAGGGCTGCCACACACATCAGCCCGAAGAACGCCACGCTGGTCAGCGCCGGACTGAACATGTGCTGGAACACGGCGGGCAGCGTGACGAATGTCAGTTCCGGACCCTCTGAGGGACTAAACCCGTAGGCAAACACGGCGGGGAAGACTATCATACCCGACAGCAACGACACGATGATGACGAGCACGATCATCTGTACCGATGTCGTGGTGACATTTTGGTCCTTGGGCATATAGCCGCCATACGTGATGAGAATGCCCACGCCTACGGACAAGGTGAAGAAGCTCAATCCCATGGCCTCCAAAACAACCTTCGACGTGATTTTCGAGAAGTCGGGTTCGAACAGATACCGCAGTCCGGCAGCGCTGCCGTCCATGAAAACCATATGGATAGCCATGACGATCAGGAAAAAGAACAGGATAGGCATCAGTATCTTGCTCAGGCGCTCAATACCCTTGTTGACGTCGAACCACAACACCGCCGCCGTCAGCACAATGGCAACAATGGCATACGTGATCATCAGCAGCGGATTACCCTCAAACGTGGTGAAATGGTTTTTCAGCACCGTCGCATCCATGCCTGCGAACGTGTTCGACGCTGCCTCAACAATATAGTAGAAACACCATCCCGTGACCACGAAATAAAAACTCATAATAACAATCACCGACAGCAGGAACGTCCACGAGAGCCACTGCCAACAGTCAGCGTTGGTCAGCGCACGGAAAGCACCATAGGCACTGCGGCCCGACAGTTTGCCTATCAGGAACTCGTTCATTACCAACGGCAGTCCGAAGACCAGCGCACAGACGATATACAGGATGATGAACGCTCCGCCGCCGTTTTCGCCTACGACATAGGGGAATTTCCAGATACTACCCAGCCCTACGGCACTGCCTGCAGCAGCCAGCAAAACTCCAATTTTTGATGAGAATGATTTCATGCTGTCGTTTAATTGATATGATTAATCATAACCCTTTTCTCCAATGCGACAAAGATACAAAAAAATTGCCAGCACCACAATAGTTCAAGCTTATTTTTAGATTTTGCTAGTATTAAAGTTTGCAAAATAATTGTGAATGTAGAAAAAAAGCAATATATTTGCCAACAATTATGAAAATTAAGATTCTGCCCATAATAAGTGCGCTATGACAGACAATAACAAATGGGTGGCCTGCTGGGGCAATGCCACCTCCATCACCAACCGTCGCGAGGCCATCTACGCAAAAGACCTCACATTGCGATATCCCATCCGCATGCCGTTCAGCGGCTGCATGTTGCGTTTCCGCTTCTCTAATCTCACAGGAACAGAACCCGTCACGCTCTCCAAGGTCTTCGTCAACCACACCCCCATCACCTTCGGCGGTGAGGCCAATGTCTGCCTCATGCCTGGCAAGGAAACGGAGAGCGACGCCATCAGCCATACCGTGAACCGAGGTGACACGATAGAAGTGAGTTTCTATCTGGCCGGCTACACGCAGATGAACAGCGGAACGCTCATCACCGGCCCACTCTCCAAGGGATTCTATGCATACGGCGATTATGCCGAGGCTGACGAATTACCCCTCGATCTGAGCCGCCATACCAACTGGTTCTACTTCCTCAACACCATCGACGTGCTGACAGCACCGGAGAATCGGGCCGTCGTGTGCTATGGCGACTCCATCACGGCGCAGTCGTGGCCAGACTATATGGCTCAGCTGGCATTCGGCTCCAATGTCGCCGTCATCCGCCGTGCCGTCAGCGGCACGCGCATCCTCAGACAGTACGACTGCATCACTTATCAGGCCTACGGCTTGAAGGGAGCCACGCGCTTTCCCATCGAGATGCGGGTGGCAGGGGCCACGGATGTCATCATCCAACACGGCATCAACGACATCATCCACCCTGTGGGCGAAGACGTCAACCCCTTCCGTCCGTGGAGCGACCTGCCTACGGTCGAAGAGATGGAACATGGTGTGGAGGACATCTACGTGAAGCCCGCTAAGGCGATGGGTCTGAAAGTATGGAGCGGCACCCTGCTACCCATCTTCGGCTGGCGCACCTACAACGAAGATCGCGACGCCATGCGGCAGAAGTTTAATGAATGGCTGCGCACGTCACCCATCTTCGACGGATGCATAGACTTCGATGCAGCTGTGCGCAGCATCACCAACCCCAAGGCCTTTGCCGAGGGCTACGACAGCGGCGACCACTTGCACCCCAGCGAGCGAGCCTACGAGGCGATGGCTCAGGCAGCTGTCCACAAGCTGATCCGCCACATGCCGCGATACGACCACGAAGAATTCTTTTAACGACTGATGTATTATGAAGAAACCAAAATGGCTTGAGAAGGAAAAGCTGTATAGCATTATGTTCGAGTCGGACGAGCCCTTGGGGCGTATCTTCGACCTGGTATTGATTGTGGCTATCTCGCTGAGTATCATCATTTCGTTTGTCGAGACGATTCCCGAGCTGGCGCGAACCTTTAAACTGACGTTAGAGGTGCTGGAATATCTCCTGACGTTCTTCTTCACCGTAGAGTATATAGCACGTGTCTATTGTTCGCCGCGACCCAAAGAGTATGTGCTGAGCTTCTTCGGCGTCATCGACCTGCTGGCCATCTTGCCGCCTTACCTCTCCTATTTCTTCCCCAACGCACGGTACATGATCCTGCTCCGCTCGTTCCGTTTCATACGTATCTTCCGCATCTTCAAGCTGTTCAACTATATCAACGAAGGCCACCTCCTGCTGCGATCGCTCAGGAAGAGTTTCACCAAGATCACCGTCTATTTCCTGTTCGTGCTGATCCTGGTCACGTGTCTGGGTACATTGATGTTTATGATTGAGAGCGGCAGGCCAGGAACGGCTTTCACTGATCTGGGCACATCCGTCTATTGGGCCATCGTGACCATGACGACGGTGGGCTATGGCGACATCACGCCCGTTACCCCTATAGGCCGACTGCTCTCGGCTTTCGTGATGCTGCTCGGCTATACCATCATCGCCGTGCCGACGGGTATCGTCACAGCCAATATGATTGATGATACGAAAACTGCCGAAAAGACGAAGCAAAAGGACAGGCATTGCCCGCAATGCGATGCCAAGGTGCGTAAAAACGACAATTTCTGCCCCAACTGTGGTGCAGAACTGTCGTAGTCTTTCTTTGGCTCTTGCCGATGGATGTTTCTCTACTTGAGTCTGTAGAACACCCCTATGGTGCCATAGATGGGATAAAGGGTCTGCTCTACGGTCTTAAAGTCGCTGGGGAAAATGCCCGTCAGGCCCCAGTTCAGGTCGGCAGACACACCTAAGCCCTTGTACACCTGCCAGTCGGCACCAACACCGATACCAAACTGCACGTTGCGCAAGTCATCGTCGAATTCATAGGTAGCCCATTCGCCTTCCTTGTCGCCCATCAATATCTTGGCACCGGTAGGATTGCCCTCGCGCAGATAACCGTCGGAGGCAATACCGCCGAACTCCTTGCTCAGGAGGAACGACACGTATGGACCGCCTCTAAGCATGACTTTCTGACCCAGTTCCAATGTGGCCTGGACAGGGACGGTGAGCATCCACTGGGTAGACTTCTGGCTGACATGACCTGTAAAGAGTCCAGACAGATGGGAGCCTCCTTTAATGACCTCCATGTGGTATGCCTTGGTGGTCACTTCGGCCTTCATCCCTTTATTCTCATAATGCAGTCCGGCGGTGATGCCCCACTTCTCATTCAGCGGCAACTTGGCATCAATGCCCACCAAGAACGATGGTGTCAGACTGTAGCTGTCGATACTACGGATGGTCTCGGGCAATGGGATGGGGGTTGTTCCTCCAATACTGTATCCTACACGTGCCCTGATCTGCAGGCTGTCGAGTACGCCTGCCTTTGCGGTGCCAGTCATTCCCAGCGTCAGCACTGTCATTCCTATCGCGATTATAATATTCTTCATCTTCACTCCTTTACTTCTTACCTCTTACTTCTTACCTCTTACCTCTTATTTCTCATACCACACTTCCACCTCATCTACATAGAGTATGCTGCCGATGGCTCCCTCGAACCAAGCACCGCTCTTGCTCGACGAGAAGACAATCGCCAGGTTGCACCCCTTGTTGGCCACTATCTCGGCTGGAGCATCCTCGCCCTCGAAGAACATTTCAAAGCGTGTCCACTGATCCGTAGGCGGCAGAGAGGACACTTCGGCCACCTTATAAACCAGGAGGTTGTCTAAGATCTTGTCGAGATCAGCCACATCGCCACCATAGAGGACGTATGGCTTGCCGTCAGCATCGACATTGCGATAGAACACGGCATAGGCACTGGCCTCATCGGTACGGTTGGGATCGATTTCCATATCAGAGTTAGTGAAGTCCTTTCCTGGCTTGTATTTGTAGTAGCCAGTGACGCGCACCGGATCCCTGTCCCACCGCACGCCAAACTCCGTAGCTTTCAGCGGGTCTATCGCAGCCATGTCTACGTTAAACTTACCCAGGAAGAGGTTGCCGGCAGCGATGGGCTTGCCCATACTCTTACCCATTTCTCCTGTGGACATCGTCTCCAAGCGTACGCAATTGCCCTCAATTCCAGCATCAGACATATAGGTTGGGAACTCTTCGGGCCCAGCCCCGGAAAACAATGTCAGGGCGAAGCCAGGATTGCCCGATGCCCAGAGTCTCTGTGTCTCGCCGCTCTCGTCAATCTCGTAAAACTGATGATACCGGTTCCTGATGAAGATACCGCCTTCTGCTGTGTCTGCAAGCTCGAACGAGTGCTTGCTCTTGGGCAGCACGGGCTCTGCAAAGGCGACCTTGTAGGTACGCTTCCATTGTCCGTCCTCAGAGGTGACGGTATAGGTGACCGGGCCGTTTGTGAAGTCCTGCAGCGAGCCGCTTGCCGGTTCTATGCTGGCCTTGTCGGTAATCGTAAAGTTCACCGGAATCTGTTTCGGCACCATTAACATCGAGCGCACGACAAACGTGATGCTCGTCTCTGTCGAACTGATGTTCTCTTTGCGCATCTCTGCCGTCTCGTAGAATAACTTCTCCAGTTCCGAGCCTTCTACCCAGGCACTCTCGATGTCGCACTCATTGTTCGGAGCCTCGTCCTTGATGCACGAAATCATGCAGCAACACAGGACGAAAGCAATCATTGCCTTATTCATTTTTCGTTTATTATGTCCTTATGGGGTGCAAAGGTACGAATATATGAGCAAATAAACAAATAATCGCACAATATTTTTACACCTGAAGCCCCAATTCACACGCTTCTTATTTCTCTATCAACCAGTAGACCATGTGGTTAGTTGTGCGATTGCTCTGGAAGTTGAACTGCACTTCGTTGAGGGCGTTGCCGATCTTGTGGAACGAGGTCTCTGGATCGAAGTTCTGGTAGCAGGTTTTTTCGCAAAAAGCTTGCAATTATCTTGCAAATATCACTTTTTCTTTTTTATCTTTGCAGCGGAAATAATAAATAATTGGCTTATGGAGGCAGCCGAGGAAGCACGTGAATCGAACCGTGTTGCAACCGAACGTTTCTTTGAGGAAATCAAACAGGCCGCCGCAGCCTATTAAAGAAATGAACACAACAGACCATCGTCCCGTCCTCATCGTCATTGCCGGTCCCAATGGATCTGGCAAGACCACCATCACCTTGAAGATATCCAAAATCATCTCCCGCTATCAGAAGTCCATTGTCAACTGCAAGCGTTGTTCTGCTTTGGCCGACCGCGTGTATATCTATGACAACTCCATCGACGATACTGATGCACGGATTCTGTTTCGCTTGATAGACGACAACTCTTCAAGAAATATACCGACGACATTCCTGAATGGGCAAAGACGTTGATTAAATGAAAGAAAACATAACACAAACATTGTTGTTGGTCATTAAACCTTCAATTGTTTCTTCCTAATATCAATCATCAACTGGTTCACGAGCAATCCCTTTAGATACCGTATTTCCGACTCTAATCGTGCGATATGGTCATCATTCATTGCCGTAGGCACTCAATTTACATCGTCATTCTTTTATAATCTCACTCGCCAACGCATTTACAGCATCTACATCGATTGGCTCCAAAACGATTTCTTCAGGTTCCAAATCCAGCAAGAACTGCATATAGTTGGGGAGTGTCAGCAACTGTCCGTCCCTACCGATATTATAATCACCAAACTTGATGATATGCTTGACGTTGTATTTCTCAGGATGGCTCAACACAGTTTTGACGCTTTTTGCCTGTGCTGTCTTTGCCTTTACCTCAAGCGGTACACATTCACCACCCATCGCACCAGAAAGTCCAACTCCAAGCCAGAATCCTTCTGGAAATAATAAAGGTTCTGTTCCTTCTTATGAAGCGTATCAGCCATCAGATTCTCATAGATAGCCCCCTTGAATCCACCCAGATTACCCTGAAGGATGTCGGCACGAGTACCTGGCCCAAGCATCTCAATGAGCAGACCGATATCAGCCGTATAGACCTTAAACACATTATCCTTGGCATTCCCCTCCATTGGCAGACCAGTGATGTCAGTATTATAGCAACGGCAGATGATGCCGGCATCCTCCAGCCACTGCAGCGATCCCAAATAAGTATCACTTCTGCCACCTGGCTTCACCTTGTTGTATTGGAACTTCTTATTTTCCTTCTCAGCATTTTTTCAAACGACTTTTTGTTATGCTTCTACACTTTTCTTAACGACTTTTCGTTATGTCGTTACATTTTTTTTAACGACTTTTCGCTGCAAAGATACACTTTTTCCAACGAAAAAGCAACATTTTACTGCATTTTTTCAATGAACAAAACTATTTTTTACAAAAATCGCTTCCAAAAGTTTGAAATTATCCAAGTAGATGTGTTCTTAGAACGCCCTATAGTATACAACTGCTGTTGATTACTTAAATATCTTTTCTGCAATCGTCCTCCTGATATTCTCTTTCGCGGTTGCGGGTTGCAGGGCGATTTCGAGGGGTAAGTCGGGAGGATTGATGCAGGCGACACGGGAGAAGCCGGCATCAAGGAGGAGTTGTTCGTCGGCGATGCGACCGGCTATTAGCATGACGGGAACGTGATGGTGTTGGGCGCGCTGGAGGATACCAAAGGGGAGTTTCCCCATGAGGGTCTGGCGGTCAGCAGAGCCTTCGCCGGTAATTACGAGATTGGCATCTTGCAGCAGGTCGTCGAAATGGATAGTGTCTAATAAGAGGTCGATGCCTGAACGACAGTTGGCATTCATGTATTGCAGGAAAGCATAGCCCAAGCCACCTGCTGCACCTGCACCAGGATTGTTTTGACAATCACGACCTAGATGTTTAGCAGAGGCCTCCGCAAAGCGTTTGGCGCGAGCATCAAGGGCAAGGACCTGTTCATCTGTTGCACCTTTTTGAGGCGCAAAGACATGTGCAGCTCCATTCTCACCACAAAGTGGATTGGTAACATCCGTCGCTATCGTGAAGCGAACGTCATCCAGTTCACGCACATCGTCCCAATTGCCTCCTTTGGAAAAGGCTGCGATTGAGCGAGAACAATCGGAGCTCGATTCGATTGCCGAGCGTGAGCAGGCTCGACCGGAGGTCAAACTATCGATAATTGCCCGCAGCAACCCAATACCGCAGTCGCTGGTAGCACTTCCGCCAAGCCCTACGATGATGTGTTTGCAGCCCTTTCGCACGGCATCCACCACCAACTGACCTGTGCCATAACTTGTTGCCACCATCGGATTGCGCTCTTCTGGTGAAAGTAGCGTCAGTCCGCTGGCTTTGGCGATCTCTATCACTGCCGTATCACCCTGCAACAAATACTGCGCCACAATCGTTCGCATCAGCGGGTCTTTCACGTTGACCTCCACGATTGAGCCGCCCATCGCTGTCTGAAACGCTTCCATAAAGCCCTCGCCGCCATCGCTTACAGGCACTTGCACCACCTTTGCATCTGGCATCTTCGAAAGAATACCCTCACATGCTGCCTGATTAGCCTCAGCCGACGTCAGACACCCCTTAAACGAATCAATCGCTACAATAATCTTTTTCATATCCCCATCTTACTTTAAAGCTTTCTGTGCAGCTGCAATACCCGCCAGGCGACCATTGACCACGATATCTGCCACACCGTTGCCACCCAGACGATTGGCACCATGCAGGCCACCTGTCACCTCGCCAGCGGCATAGAGTCCAGGGATGGGCGTTCCATCGGCCTTGAGCACCTGCGTTGAGGTATTCACGCTCAGACCGCCCATCGTGTGGTGGATAGCGGGAGTGACGCATACAGAATAGTACGGAGCGGTCTCCAACGAGGCCGTCATCTGTGCAGCACTACGTCCGAAGTCCTCATCCGTGCCTGCTTTTTGCTGGGCGTTATAGCGGTTCAGCGTGGCTTCAAGATCAGCAGCAGGAATGCCTATCGCCTTGGCAAGTTCAGCCACCGTCGCGCCCTCTTTGAGCAGATGCGTGCGTTTCACGCTGCTGCCCCCCATCAGTCCCACATCGCTCAGATCGGCACCAAGTCCCGTCAACCACGAGATGGTCACAGGGGCGTGTTCCACCAGATTCTCCACCAACGACGGAATGTTTTCATATTTGCCGCCCTTCATCGTATCGTCGTAAAACAGTTGCTTGCTGTCCTCGATGCCGAGTCCCTTCTGGATGTCCGTTTCTGCCGCGTTAATGCCGCCCGTAGAGCTGTTGGTATTTCCGGCTTCGTGTCCTTCGACCGAATCGCCGCCATATTGGCTGATCGCCGAGCCTGCTCACGCTCGGCAGAGCTGATGCCAGCATCGCTCTGCTCTTGCTTAATCGCAGCCTTGGCATGTCTTTGTTGTGCTGAGAGTTTATCCATATCTAACGCAATTATTCCTATAAAGTTTCTTTCATAAGAGCCTCAACTACTTTCACATCCGCTGGCAACCACTTCACGCTATCCAGTTCATCCTTCGCCAGCCATTTCGCCGCCTCATGCTCATTCAGATGCAGTGCTTCACCAATAAGGGAGCAGAGGAAACAATGCATCGTCAAGTGAAAGGCTGGGTAATCATACTCCACCGTACAAATAAACTTATCCACGCTAATCTCCGCAGACAGCTCCTCGCGAATCTCCCTCACGAGTGCCTCCTCTGGCGTTTCCCCAGCCTCCATCTTACCGCCAGGGAACTCCCACCAGTCTTTCCACTCGCCATATCCTCGCTGAGTTGCGAAGATGCGCCCCTCGTTATCGTGTATAATCGCTGCAACGACTTCCATCTGTTTCATTATCAGTTATTCTTATGAAGTCCACTTAAAATCTTCCATCTTTTTCTCCGAGGCCCTTTACCTTCGTCTTGGTTTTGTATTGTCTGAATGTCGGCATTTTTTACTCCTTGGGTTACTCTCAACCACCATTCAATCACCATTCATGCACCATTCAACCACCATTCAAGGTGTTTTTTTACGTTTTCACCTTGCTATTCGTCCTATTTTGTCAATATTTCTGCATAGGACCGTTATTCCACCTCAGGCTCCCAAAGATGCCGCGACATATCTACATGACCATTGGGTTTGAAGTGGATGCCTTCTGATTCAAGCAGAAGACGTTGGCGGCTCCAGCCAGGGGCTGTGCGGCCTTCTTTGTTGACAACACGATGACAAGGCAGTGACTCGGCTCCTGGCGTATAGCGAAGCGTGCGACCCACCATGCGAGAATGGCTCGGCCAGCCTGCCAAGGCGGCGATATGGCCATAGGTAGTCACTCGTCCGAGAGGTATCTGACTGACGATGTTCAGCACGGCATCACGAAACGCCCTTGCATGATCAGGCGTCATCAGATTGGGATAGTCCTGCATACCACCGCTTACTTTATCAGCTTCGCAATCTGCTTTTCTGTGGCCTCGGGCAACAGTCTGCGCAAGTGCTCAAACATCCGTTCGAACGACTCCTGCGGCGTGCGATTGCATTGGCATATGTCCCGGCCAAATAGTGACTCGGGCGTCGTCAGCAACGACCAGCCCCAGCCGTATTCGCGCCCATGCTTGTCGGTGGGATACACAAAGTCCTCAGTCACGATGCGGCAAGCCATCTGCAGGCGCGTCACGTAGCCATCGAACTTCGAGCGCATCTTGGGCCCGTCGAATCCGCAGGCAGCCCGCAGTTCGCGCGTTATCAGACTGCCGTGCTCGGCCAATGTCAACAGGATAGCCTCATCGATAGAACCCTCGACGGGCGCAGGTCTCGAAGCGCGGCGATAGTTGCACAGATCAGGCCACCACTCCTTGCTCACAAAGCCCGCCTTGCCCGCAAAGAACTTGCCATACACGCAGCGTCCCTCGGTGACGATGGGACCCTTCCACTTCCACAGCGGCCAGTCCCATCCGCCATCGTCGAACACCACATATCGATTGTCTTCGTCGACGACATCCTCAGCCGAGTAGCCCCAGATGCCACTATCCAGCAACGGCAGGAACCCCACCTTCTGGATATAGTCCATCAGCTCCGGACAGCTGTGTATCTCCCCGCTTCTCATCAACAGGCAGCTTCGGTATCACAAAAAGTCTTTCGCTTACACCAGACTGTCAGCCAGCTGCTCCAGCAGGGCCTCATCGCCGGCCTTCATGCGTGAGCGGATGGTGATCATGGGTTCCACAATCTCGCAGTCCTTCATGCCCTCAATCATCGCGCGCATCACTTTACCTGCGGAAGGAGCCCAACTGCCGTTCTCGATAATGGCGAAACGACGCTTCTGGTAGTTCTTGATCTGCAGATGGTAAAGGAAATCGTGCATCACAGGGAACACACCACCGTCGTAACTCGATGCAGCCACCACGACCGTTGGATAGCGGAAAGCATCCTCAATGACCTCTGCCATATCTTCGCGGCTCAGATCGCTGACCACAACTTTAGGAGCACCCTTCTGGCGAAGTATCTCGCCCAGACGCTCGGCAGCAGCAGCTGTTCCGCCGTGAATGCTGGCATAGGCAATGAGCACACCCTCGCTCTCTGGCTCATACTTACTCCATGTGTCGTAGAGTTTTACAGCCTCAGCCAGCGCCTCACCCTTCAGCACAGGACCATGCAGCGGACAGATGGTCTGAACGTCCATGGCAGCCGCCTTCTTCAGAACGCTCTGCACCTGTATGCCATACTTACCGCAGATGTTGAAATAATAGCGGCGTGCCTCACAAGCCCAGTCATCCGTCTCGTTGACCAAAGCACCAAACTTACCAAAGCCATCGGCCGAGAACAGCACCTTGTCCAGACTGTCGTAACTCATAATCACCTCTGGCCAATGCACCATCGCTGCCGTGATAAACTTCAATTCATGATGTCCCAACGAGAGGGTATCGCCCTCCTTGACAGTCATCACACGTCCCTCGAAGTTAAAGCCCTCGAAGAAGTTAGGCAGCATCTTCACGGCCTGAGCACTACAAACGAGTTGCAAACCAGGATAGGTCTCCAGCATCCAAGCGATGAGTGCTGCGTGATCGGGCTCCATGTGGTGAGCCACCAGATAGTCCGGCTGGCGATCGCCCAGCGCAGCCTTCAGGTTTGCCTTCCACTCATCAGCCTTACGACGGTCGGCGGTATCCAAGACGGCGATCTTGTCATCGTCGATGAGATAGGAGTTATAACTCATGCCCTCGGGCACAACATACTGACTCTCGAAGAGATCGATGTCGAGATCGTCGACACCGATGTACTTGATGGTATCACTAATCATATTCATTGTTTATTTTGTTATTATAATTTTCAAACCTATTTCTTGAACCTCTCCTCAATGCTCTGGAAGATGACAAAGAGGGTGGGCACGATGAACAGCAGCGCAATGGTTCCTATGAGCATACCGCCGATGACGCCCACACCCAACGAGCGGTTACCGTTGGCACCCACGCCAGTGGCAAGCGCCAGAGGCAGCAGGCCGAAGACCATCGTCAGCGAGGTCATCAGGATGGGACGCAGACGCACGGCAGCGGCATCGAGGGCAGCCTCAACAATCCCCATCCCTTGACGGCGACGCGTAGAAGCATACTCCGTGAGCAGGATGGCGGTCTTCGAGAGCAGGCCGATGAGCATAATCAGACCCGTCTGCATATAGATATTGTTCTCCAGTCCCCAGAGCCATGCAAAGAGGAACGAGCCCGCCAGTCCGAAAGGCACACTCAGGATGACGGCCATCGGGATGAACAGACTTTCGTAGAGGGCGCAGAGAATCAGATAAATAAAGATGATGCAGATGACGAAGACCAGCGCAGTGGTGTTCTGGGCCGAAGCCTCCTCACGCGTCATACCGCCAAACTCGTAGCCATAACCCTCCGGCAATACCTCTGCGGCCGTCTCGCGGATGGCCTCGATGGCCTGTCCGCTGCTGTAGCCCTCTGCAGCCGTTCCGCCCACCTGTATCGACGGGAAGAGGTTGAAGCGCGAAAGTGTCTCAGAGCCGTAGATACGAGTCAGCGTGATATACTGTCCGATGGGCGACATCTCACCCTGATTGTTGCGCACGAAGATATTATTGAGCGACTCCGTGTCGAGACGATACTCGGGCGAGGCCTGCACCATCACACGATAGAGTTTCGTGAATCGCACCAGGTTCGAGGCATACGAACCACCGACATAGCCACTGAGCGCCGCCAAGACATCGCTGGGCGACACACCGCGACGCTTACACAGGGCGGCATCCACCTCGACACGATACTGCGGATATTTCAGCGAGAAGTTGGTGAAGGCACGGCTGATCTCCGGACGCTCATTCAACGCAGCAATCAGACGGTTGGTTTGCGTGAGCAGATCCTGAATGGTGCCGCCGTGCTTATCCTGCACGTGCATCTCGAAACCGTTGATACGTCCGAATCCTGGCAGCATATTCTGCGTATTCACCTGAATCTTTGCGTTGGCGATGTCGGCCGTACGACGATAGATCTCGTCAACAACACTCTGCACATCGTCGCCCTTGCCCTTACGCTCGCCCCACTTTTTCAGTTTCAGCGTGAAGTTACCGTTCGACGACGACTGCTCGAAGTTGTTCGAGTTGCCGGCGATGAGCGAATAGATGCGCAACTGCGGCAAGTCCTCGATACGTGCTTCCACCTCTTTCAGTATATGGTATGTCTGCTGCAAACTGCTTCCCGGCGAAGCCTGCACGTTGATGAACACCGTACCCATATCCTCATTGGGCACCAGTCCCGTCTTTGTCGTGCGCATCATCCACACCAGTGCACCGACGGCCAGCACAACGAGCGCCAGACCTAACCAACGGCGGGGAATGAATACGGCCACAGCGCGCTGATAACGGCTGAGGACGGCGTTGAAACCATCATTGAAGCGCTGGAGGATGCCAGATGGATGAGTGCCTTGAGCCGGTCTCATCATGATGGCACAGAGTGCCGGCGAGAGCGTCAGGGCATTGAAGAGCGAGATACCCACGGCGATGGCCATCGTCAGTCCGAACTGCGTATAGAACGTTCCCGTGACACCACTGATGAAGCAGACAGGCACGAAGACAGCCATAAACACCAGCGTCGTAGTAATGAGTGCCGAGGTGATGTCGTGCATCGCCCCCTCAGTGATATTGCCTCTCACCGCCGAACGTTCACCTTTGTCCAGTCTTGCCTGCACCGCCTCCACCACCACGATGGCATCGTCAACCACCGTACCGATAACCAGCACGAGGGCGAAGAGCGTGAGCATGTTCAGCGAGAAGCCGATGGCATAGATGACGGCCAGCGTAGCTATGAGCGATACGACGATGGCAATGGCGGGGATGATCGTTGCCCGCCAACTCTGCAGGAAGATGAACACCACGAGAATAACCAGTACCAGCGCCTCAAGCAGCGTCTCCACCACATTGATGATGGAGGCGTCGAGGAAGTCCTTCTTCGACTCGATATCCTCGATGGTGATGCCCGGCGGCAGCGACCGGCGGATTTCCTCCACCTCACGGTCTATCTGCTTGATGATCTCGTTGGCGTTCGACCCTGCCACCTGATTGATACTGATGTTCACACCAGGGCGACCATTCGTCTCACCTATTATATTATAGTTCTGCGAACCGAGTTCTACACGGGCGATGTCGCCGATGCGCAGCACGTCGCCGTTGGGCAGCGAGCGCACCACCATCTGCTCATAGCCCTGTTCGTCCTCATAGCGGCCACGGTATTTCAGCACATATTGGAACGTATTCTGACTCTCGGCACCCAGCGTACCCGTTGCCACCTCCACGTTCTGCTCGCTCAGCACCTGATTGATGTCGGCAGGCGTCAGTCCGTAGCGGGCCATCTTCTGCGGATCGAGCCAGATGCGCATCGAGTAGTCGGCACCCATCACGTTCACCTCTCCCACTCCGGGAATACGGCTCAGGCGCGGCTCGATGTTGATCTTCGTATAGTTGGCGAGGAACGAACGGTCGAACGTGCTGTCAGGACTATAGACCGACAGTTGCTTGATGTTCGATGTCTGTCGCTTACGCACGGTGATACCGCCCTTCACCACGTCGCTCGGCAGTCGGCCTTGCACGGTGGCGGCACGGTTCTGCACGTTCACCATCGCCATATCGGGGTCTGTGCCCTGACGGAAGAAGATGCCGATGGAGGCAGTACCGTTGTTCGAGGCCGTCGAGGTCATATACATCATGCCCTCCACGCCGTTGATGGCCTCCTCGAGCGGCACGATGACACTCTTCTGCACCGTCTCGGCGTTGGCACCCGTATAGCTGGCCATCAAGCGCACCACCGGCGGAGCAATCTCAGGGAACTGCTCCAGGGCCAGACGGCTCAGTCCGATGATGCCCACCAGCACCATCAGCACGCTAATGACACCTGAAAGTATCGGCCGATCTATAAAAGTTCTTACATTCATTTTTTACCAATGACTATTCCTTCCCTGAGCAGTCCGGCACCTTCGGCGATGATGGTATCACCGACAGCGAGGCCGTCGTCCACGATATACTCTTTTCCGTTGTTCTGTCTGAAGAGCGTCACGGCAGTGGCTTTCGTCTTGCCATCGACGACACGATACACAAACGTACGGTTCTGCAGTTCATACGTCGCCTCCTGCGGAATGACGATACAGTTCGTGCGGTGCGTCGGCACGACGATGGTCGCACTACCGCCATTGTGCAGTAGATGGCCGCTGTTAGGGAACGTAGCACGCAGCGTGACGGCACCCGTCTGGGTATCGACGGTACCACTCACGGCACTGATGCGTCCTTCCTCGCCATACTCCTGACCATTGCTCAGCCGCAGCTTCACAGCCGGTGCCTTGCTGATGAACTCGGCGATGGAACCATACTGCGCCACGAGGTCGAGCACCTGATTCTCGGTGATGCTGAAATAGGCGTATGCCTCGCTGTCGTCGGCCACAGTGACTAACGGCTCACTGATGCTGCTACTCACGAGCGACCCAACGTGCCAGGGAATCATCGACGCCACGCCACTCACCGGACTCTTCACCTCCGTATAACTCAGGTTATTCCTCGCGTTCACCTCCTGTGCCTTTGCCTGTGCCAAAGCGGCCTCAGCCTCCATCAGGGCATTGCGCATCGTCTCCACGCTGACACCGCCCACCACATTGTTCTGCTGCAGCGTCTGCTCGTTCTGATAGTTCATACGGGCTGTGGCGAGCCTGGCCTCCGCACTCTTACGGGCAGCGACGGCCACCTCCAAGGCAGCACGGAAAGGCACCTGGTCGATGATGAAGAGCGTCTGGCCCTTACGCACCATCTCGCCCTCGTTGGTGAGGATCCGCGTGATGCATCCCGAAACCTGCGGACGCACCTCCACGATCTGCCGTCCCGTCAGCCTGGCGCTGTACTCACGTGAGAGCGTCATATCCTTGCTTCCCACCACCATCGTCTGATATTGGGCTGATCCTTGCGACTGTTTCTTCCCCTCTCCGCAAGACACGGCCAGCAGGGAAGCCGCAAGAAGTATGATTGCACAGTTCTTTTTCGTCATACTGCAATGGTTTGTTTAGTTCTAGGCTGCAAAGATACGAAAAAGAAGTGAAAAGTGAAAAGTGGAAAGTGAAAATTTGCTGCCGATTAACAAAATTATCCATTATCCATTGTCCATTATCCATTTTTTTTATACCTTTGCGGCCTAAAAGATTAGACTTTGCAAGGAAACTCCCTTAAACGACAACTCAGGAAGCTCACCGTTCCGGTGTTCATCGAGATGGCCCTCGTCATGATGCTGGGTGCCGTCGATACCGTCATGCTCAGCCGTTACAGCGACAACAGTGTGGCGGCGGTGGGACTCGACAACCAGCTGATGTCGCTCGTCTTCCTCGTCTATCAGTTCTTCTCGATGGGAGCCGCCATCCTCTGCTCCCAATACATCGGCGCCGGACTGCACAAACGTCTCGTCCAGGTGGTGGGAATGGCGCTGGTGGTCAACCTGATGCTGAGCATGACGGTCAGCGCCCTGCTCTTCTTCAATGCCGAGGGACTGCTGCAGCTGATGGGCCTGCGCCCCGAGCTGATGGGCGACGGACTGGTGTATCTGCGGATTACGGGCGCCCTGTCGTTCTTCCAGGCGCTGTCGCTCACGTTCTCCGCCTCGCTGCGCAGTGCAGACAAGGTCATCTATCCGATGGTGGTGACGGGCATCGTCAACGTCCTCAACATCCTCGGCAACTACGCCCTCATCTTCGGCCACTGGGGCTGTCCGCAGCTCGGTGTCGAGGGTGCCGCCATCGCCACCGCCGTGAGCCGCATCATCGCCTCGCTGCTCCTCGCCGCCATCCACTTCAAGGTGCACATCCCGCGATTCCCGCTCCACTATTTCCGTCCCATCCCCTGGCAGGAACTGCGCAACCTGCTGCTCATCGGCGTCCCTGCCATGAGCGAGAACATATCCTATTGTCTGTCGCAGGTGGTCATCACGTTCTTCATCAACCAGATCAGCAATGAGGCCCTCGCAGCCCGTACCTACTGCCACAACATGATCATGTTCGTCTATCTCTTCTGCCTCAGCATCACGCAGGGCGGCGACATCCTCGTGGGGCACCTCGTCGGACAACGGCGCCATCAGGCGGCCTACGTCCTGGGCAACTACTTCTTCCGCTGGTCGATGATCATCACCCTCACCGGCTCTGCCATCCTGGCGATATCAGGCAAGAGCCTGCTCAGCGCCTTCACCGACAATCAGGAGATCATCACGATGGGCGTATGGGTGCTCATCATCGACTGGTTCCTCGAGATCGGACGCACCTCCAACATCTTCGCCGTCAGCACCTTGCGAACCACGGGCGATGCCATCTATCCCGTCGTCGTAGCCATCATCTTCAACTGGACGATCGCCGTCGGCGTGAGTTACATCATCGGCATCCCGCTCGGCTACGGCCTTGTCGGCATGTGGGTAGGCTTCGCCCTCGACGAGAATGTCCGTGGCATCGTCCTCATGCGCCGCTGGCGCTCCGGCAAATGGCGAGACAAAGGGTTCGTATAGGAAAATGGGAAAATAGGAAAATAGGAAAATGGGAAAACAGAAAAAGGGGGAAGTCACTCCCCCTTTCTATATTGAAACCGCCCTTTCACCGATCTGGTTGGCCAGCCATGCGTCACTCACGTTTTTTTCATCATCACTCTGCGCAGGTTCAACTGCGACTCATACTTTACTTTTTTCATTGCTTGTTTGTTTTCAAAATGTACAAAAAAATTAGCCTCGCCACCAGAATTGGCAGTGAGGCTAAAGTTTAGGACACAAAGGGGTCAGGCATAGGTTGTTAAGTTAGCATACTAATTTCATGCTACATTTTTAACCACTTTCATTCTCTTAATGGAGGGGTTTGGCAATAGGTTGCCGCCCCTCCATTTCTTGATGTCAGTAATTGTGGTTTTGTCAAGCAGTTGTCTGACATTGAAGTTCCTACAATCCTCAATTGTACTGACTCTGAGTGACAGCGGAATCAGCAGTACTAGCGGCGTGTATCCGTTGTTCTTGTTGGGAGACATCCTTTCCTTAAAGCATCCGAATGTCGACTCTATGATGTCCGAGGTGATGTTGTGTATCTCATCCCCATTGAGCAGGGATTCTTCCTTGTTGAAGTACGCGATGAGCATGTCGGCCAGCCTTCTTACCCTGTCGCCCTTGGTCATGAGGTTCTGGTTGATATATCTCCTGCACTCCAATGCCGTTTTGTGCGACAGTCCTTCTTGCTTGCACAACTGTTCCATGTACTCATAGGCCAGCATGACATCGTCGAGTTCCTCCACCAGCGAGGCATGGTCCCTGACGAAACTGAGCATGTATCTCTCACGGCTGCTTTGCAGATGCTCGTTCTCGAGTATGGCCTTTGCCCAGTGTACCGTATCAAAAACGTTCATGAATCGTGCATATTCCCTGCGTCTGGGAGGCATCAGGCTGGCCATCGGCGTATGCGAGAATCTCCTGGCATTCCTTTTCTTAACGATAAAGTCCATGAATTCAGGGTCCTTGGAATAGACGTTCTCGAGGAACATTCCGAAAGAGTGGCTGATGTCCTTGTGGTGTGTCAGGCCAAGCGCCTCGCCAGCTTTGCACATAATGCTCCCGT
>JAEEGH010008361.1_pt1 | contig 24509 bp, 20 predicted proteins | sample 9134181 | NCBI WGS metagenome assembly JAEEGH01 (sample SAMN16246544, study PRJNA631951) | gut metagenome | biome: gut microbiome; feature: rumen; material: DP-attached | host: Bos | place: Iran: Karaj | collected 2018-10
GATGCGTACTTATCTGATGCTGCTCAATGCCACTATGAAGAATCGTGGTCTCATCAAGTAGATTTGTGTTGAAATTTGTAATTAAAGTTAGAGGCATTCCTTTTGGGGGGATGCCTCTAATATTTGGGGCTGAAAATGATCTTTAGGCAAACTCCCTGTTTGCTTCATCCTATTTTCCCTGTTTCCTGCGTCTTCGGCGGATAGTCGTACATCACTTTGGCATGATTGGTGCGGATGAGTTGGCTCTCCAGACGCTGGCCTGTTTGCCGGTCAATGATGTCACGATATACTTCACCGTTTCTATAGACCACGCCGTCCTCACGCGAAAAGTGCTCGTTCTCGGCATGGATGTGGAAGGTGTGGGGCTGTTGTTGTTCGGCGTGCAGTTCGCCGCAGAGATATTCGTCGTCCACCCAAAGCCGGAGCTGATAGGTGTTGGTGGTATTGTTTCTGACGCGGTAGTCGATGTAGTTGTAGGATATGCTGGTGCCTGTTCCGAAAGGAATCTGACGGCCGAAATCGGGGAACAAATCCAGTCCGTCGTGGTGGTGGTGCTCTGTAATGGTCAATTCGCTGTGCAATACAAGCCAGTGAATCAGGTTTGACAGCTGGCACATGCCTCCGCCGATGCCTTGCGAAGGCTGTCCTTTGGCGATGGTTAATCCCTCTTTGTAACCCTTTCGCTTGGTGGTCCGCCCAAGGAGTTTCCATACAGAGAATGTTTCGCCAGGGTGAATCAGCAGTCCGTCGATATGCTTTACCGCCAGCGCCAGGTTCGTGGCTTTGTTCTCTTGTAGCTGCATGTTGACATTACCCAGTCGGCGACGGATGAGTGAGTTGTGACGATAGATGAGCACGGGCAAAGAAGTCTCAGTACGCTCCTTGGCAAAATGGGTCTTATGAAACAGGTCTTGTAAATGACGTTTCAGGATTTCCTTCTCCATCGACAAACGATAGGTGAAAGGCGAGATCTCGCAAAACAACTTACGATTCATTTGCTTCTTTTATTGCTTCTTGATTTTGGAGGACAAAGATAGTGATAATTGGGGTGTTTTTGCTATATTTCTTGCATATTTAACACAACTTAATGGGTGATTTCGGCGATATACCAAACTTATGGTATATAGAATGACACATAAAGGGGATTGTGGGGATGCAGAAATCGCCGTACCTTTGCAGACGAATTCAAGAATGGAAGAATTGAAGAATGGAAGAATTGAAGAATGGAAGAATTGAAGAATGGAAGTTTTGAAAACATTTTATTATTAATATATTAAAAAGGATAAGATTATGGCAAAGATTGCAAAACAGCTGACTGAGCTCGTCGGCAACACCCCACTTTTAGAGCTCAACAAGTATTCACAGGCAAAGGGTCTTGAGACCCCGGTGATTGCCAAAGTAGAGTTTTTCAACCCTGGCGGTAGCGTAAAGGACCGTATTGCACTGGCGATGATTGAGGATGCCGAAGCTAAGGGAATCCTGAAGCCCGGCGCAACCATCATCGAACCCACCAGCGGAAACACAGGCGTAGGATTGGCACTGGTATCGGCCGTCAAGGGCTACCATCTTATCCTTACCATGCCTGAAACCATGAGTGTAGAACGTCGTAACCTCGTGAAGGCATACGGGGCAGAGGTACGACTGACTTCTGGTAAAGACGGCATGCCAGGTGCCATCCGCGCTGCCGAGGAGCTGCGCGACTCCATTCCTGGTGCAGTTATTCTGCAGCAGTTTGAGAACGCAGCTAACCCTGCCAAGCACTATGCCACGACAGGTCCCGAAATCTGGCGCGACACGGACGGACAGGTAGACATCTTCATCGGCGGTGTAGGCACGGGTGGCACCATTAGCGGTACAGGTAAATACCTGAAGGAGCAGAACCCCAACGTGAAGATTATCGCCGTTGAGCCCAAGTCCTCGCCCGTCTTGAACGGTGGTCAGAGCGGTCCCCACAAGATTCAGGGTATCGGTGCCGGCTTCATACCCAAGACCTACGATGCTGACGTGATTGACGAAGTGTTTGATGTAGAGAACGACGATGCCATCCGTACAGGTCGTGAGATTGCCCAGTCGGAAGGTCTGCTGGTAGGTATCTCAGCAGGTGCAGCCCTCTTTGCAGCCATCCAGGTAGCCAAGCGCCCTGAGAACAAGGGTAAGAAGATTGTAGTGCTGCTGCCCGATACTGGTGAGCGTTATCTGAGCACCGTGCTCTACGCTTTTGAGGATTATCCACTTTAAGCCATAACCAATAGGGAAGTGTTTCCCAAGGACTTTCATCTGAACTGGTGGAAGTCCTTTTTTTCTGTTATTGTTTGGTCAGTTCGCTTTTTATGAGTAATTTTGTAGCATGAAACTGCACATATTCAATCCGGAACACGATATTGCACTGGCCAGCAATCTGGCGAACTTTACTGCGCCCCATGCTGGCCGTCAGCTGCGGGCCAATCTCGGTTTCCTGCCTGCTTTGTGGGCTGCTGACGGCGATGCCGTATTGGTAGATGACGTTGCTTCGGCTGAGCGCTTGTGGAATGTAACAATTAAAAAATTAAAAAATGTAACAATTAAACAATTAAAAAATCGCTCACAGAAAGAAGTCACTTTCATCACGGGCAAGCAGCCTATGGATTTCAGGCAGTTGACCGCTGTTGATGTATGGGGATGGGATAGGGCGCTGAAGGCCTCCTTGCAACGCAAGGGTGTTGATGCATCCTTGTTGCCCTCTGACGACTATATAGAGAGGGTTCGGCAGTTGTCACACCGCAGAACTGCTGCACAGCTATTGCCCCGATTGCGGCAAGAAGGTACGGTGGGCGAGGCTTTTGAGTGTTCTACCATTGATGATGTCAACCTGCTGCTGAATAACTATGGTCATGTGGTTGTCAAGGCACCGTGGTCGTCGAGTGGCCGTGGTGTGCGTTTCGTAGAAGCAGATAACCTACAGCCAAATTTTGGGTCTTGGTTGCACAATCTCCTGTTGCGTCAGGGTAGTGTGATGGTAGAACCCTATTATCATAAAGTGAAAGATTTTGCGATGGAGTTCTCTGCCGACGGCAAGGGACATATCCGCTACGAGGGACTGTCGCTGTTTCATACTGCCAATGGTGCCTACGTGGGTAATATCCTTGCCACCGAACAGACGAAGCGTGACATGCTGAGCCGCTATGTTTCATTGTCGCTGATTGACAGCATCTGCGAAACCATTGTTGACTACCTTGATCTGGAAGACTATTGCGGACCTTTTGGCATTGACATGATGGTGGTGAGGGAAAACGACCGGCTCTTGCTCCATCCCTGCGTTGAAATCAATCTGCGCCGCACTATGGGACATGTAGCATTAACGCTTTCGCCTGTCGATGACGATATCTGTCGAGTGATGCGCATCACCTATTCAAACACCTACAAACTGTCGCTCCGTAAACTACGTGATACACGCTTATAAAGAGTGATGGCTTAAAGAATTTCCCGCCATTGACCAGCTATGATTGAGAGATTGAAGCGATGGGCAATGGTGAAGGCTTCTTCTGATTTCTGTTTCCAGTCAATCATCGTCGCATCGTGCAGTCTTTCTGCCAGTTCTTCAATAATACCATTTGGGAAATACAGGCCGAAATCGCCCATGATTTCCTTACTGGTGGGCAAGTCACTGGAGATGACAGGCAATCCATGAGCCATCGCTTCAACAAGAACCAGTCCGAAACCCTCCCAGCGGGAGCTTAACACATAGACCTGTGCCTGCGAATAATAGTCTTGAATATAGTTGGTAAAAGGATGAAGCACGATGCGGTCTTGCAACTGGTATTCGGCTATTTTTGCGCGGTATTGTTTCTCTTCCGGTCCCTCGCCAACGATGTCGAGCATCCATTCACGGTCATGCTGTGCAAACAGTCGGAATGCATCTATCAGCAAATCGAATCCCTTGTGGAGTCGTGAGAACCTGCCAACAGCCAAGAAACGCTTGGAGTTGCCCGTTGATGGATTTCCAGGCTGTAGTGTGAGCGGGTTGTAGATGAAAGTCGGTTTGAGCAGGCTGTCATACGCCTGATAGCTGTCAACATCGTGCTGGCACAGCAAAACGGTGGCATGCAGCTTGCGGAACTGATAGACATAGTGCCGTTTCAAATCAGGGCCGATGTAGCGTGAGGCAGGACTGAAAAGTGCCTCGAAAGAGTTGTGAATCCATCCTATGCATCGTATGCCAGACAGTTTGGGCGTCAGCGTAGCCAGTCGTGCTGCCAGTGGAGCATGCACACCGATAATGGTATCATATTGTCCTTGTAGTAGTTCTTGAACAAGCGCCTTTCGCAGTTCGGAAGGGAATGAGCTGCGGGCATACAGGTTGGAGGCTAATTGCCCTTGTGGCTGCATCTTACGATAATAGCCGCTATAGGCTTTGCATAACCACTTCTTGACTTTACCGATGGTGGGATAGCGGAAGAAACGGTAGTTGAGAGATGCTTCCGAAAGGTCATAGAGCGTGGTGTCCTTCGTGTCAGGACGGTCGAAGGTGACTATAGTCACATCATGGTCTTTCGCCAGTTCCTTGGCAATGACTGCCGTCACTCGCTGGACGCCTCCAATAGAGAAAATGGAATCCATCAGAAAACAGATTCTTTTCGTGTGCTGTGGCTTTGGGTGAGTTGATGTTTCCATAGTGTGTTCATTCATGAGCGTGACAGATGGTCATTCGACGAACGACTTGATAGACGGCGGGTTTACGGGCTACTAAGAATTTCATTCCTTTCGTGAATTGGAAAAGGAACAGGAAATAAACAGCAAACAGAGGTACTGCAACAGCTATGCCATAGAGGACTAACGTGAGCAGCGAGTCAACATACTTGTCAATGACGAACAGCCTGAGCATCAAGGAACAGAAGGCGAAGAGAAGTATTAATATGTAATAGGCTGCCATCCCCTTCCAATATACCCAGACGCTTTTGTGAAATCCTTGAGAGAACAGATAGTATGGTTTCCAGAAGAAATTGATGAAAAACAGGCTGATGATTTTACCTAACAAGATACCCACGATGCCGTAAGTGGGCGCTAAAAGGAATGTGACTGCCAAGTTGACGGCGAGTTCCAACCACGACATCCACACATCGGCAAACAGTCCTGCAGACTCGATGAATTTGTAGACAAGAATGCTCTGCTGGAAAATGAAGATGTGGAGTATGAGTAGATAGACGGTGAGCTCGTCCAGCAGATATTCATCGCCTAGCCAGCATGCGATGAATGGCTGAAAGAACATCATCAATGAAAAGATGACAATACCTATAATCAGAAAGCGGAAGGCGGTCATTTCCCAATAAACCTTCATGATGTTTTTTTCGTCACCTTCTGCTAACAGATTGCCTATACCGGCAGAAAAACCGTCAGATAAGATATTCAACAGATAGATGAGCTTATAGGTAATCATCGTGTAATTGCTATAGAATGCCACGGCTGTGACAGAGACAAAAGAGCCGACGAAGACATCGTCACTACGGTATAGAATCAGGTCTTTGATTTTGCGTGCCAGAATCTGTCGCGTCTTTTTCAGAACGTCCGGGTATTTCTTCAGATTCTTTCGCCCTTCTTTCAGATCGATACGCAGCCAAGGATAGAGCTGACGGATACGATAATTAAAGAGGATGATGCCTATAACTGTGAATACGAATCCAACAACGACCCATAGATACAGGTTGTGATAGTAATAGGCCAGTACAATCTGCACGAGGCTTTGGACGATGGATATAGACTGGAAATAGGCGCTGACGAGATACTGTTTCTGATTGGCACCGACAAGAATGTTCTTGTAGTTGAAGATGTAGCCTGCCATGGATGATGCCAGAAAGGAATAGAAGGCAAAGTAGACAAGGAACAGGCTGACGCTGAGATGGCCGAACCACCAGGGGAAAAACAAACTGATGACAAAGCCACAGGCACCGATGAAGAAACCGATGCGACGATACAGGAAGGCCAACATGGACATGACTTCGTTGATTTTATCATGGTTGTCTTCCTGCAGGGGTTTGTAGAGGAAATAAGAGATACTGAGACCGATGCCTAATTCTGCCACACTCAAGTAGCTCATGATGTTCATCAGCATACCGGTCAGACCGATGAACTCAGCACCGAGACAGTCGAGGAATATCTTACGGGAGAAGAAAGCAAGAAACAAGGACAGGACAAAGAAAAGCATGCCCACCTTGATATTCATTACACTTCTATGTACCCGTTCGCCCATTTATAGAATTGAAGAATTGAAAAGTTGAAGAATTGAAGTAATTCTAATTACTTGTCGTGTGTGGTATGGATGAAGTCTGTGTTCTTGCGGTCTATCTTCAGGATGTTGAGCACCATCTTCCAGACAAGTGTGGGCAGAGAGAGAATCTTTCCGAAAACAGAATGGCTGCGCAGCTGTTTCGGCGTGGCAATGTACAGAGCGATACAAATGGCCAGAAACAGCACCCACCACTTCATACACCACGGACGCGAAATCAGGGTCATCAGCAGAGACATCGCAAAGATGGCCACCACCAGCATGGAGCGGGGAATCAGTGCCTGTTGGATGGTCTTGTCGATAAAGTCAAGATTGAACGTCTTGATGGCTTGTGGGAGGTAGGGAAGTAAACTAAAGAGGCTTTGTATCTGAGCCGTCATCCAGCGCAAACGCTGCTTCTGGAAGTTGTCCTTGTTGCTCACTTTCTCATCGAAGACATGAATATCCGGCTCGTAGTGAATGTAGACTTTCTGCTTGAGCAGCAGAGCCTCCAACTCGCGGTCCTCGCCGGCAGTGGTAAGCTTATAGACATTTTCACAGAACAAATCGTAGTCGAAGCACATGCCTGAGCCAATGAGCGCTGACGACAGGCCGATGCGATTATGGGCTTTGCGGAAAATGGTGTTGTTGATCTCTTCGCTGACACCGTCAAGTACGGCAATGTCGTTATCGCTATTCTTGGCACAGCGGTGGCATTGTACGGCCTTATAGCCCTTAGCGCACTCCTCGTTCAACCGTTCCAGGAAGTGTGGGTCGACGACATTGTCGGCATCGAGAATGACCACATAGTCAAAGTCTGCTTGTTCCTTGTTCTCTACGGCAAGTTTCTTGAAGTGGTCTATGGCGAATTGCATGGCCTTGGCCTTGCTGCTCTTCTCAAAGACAGGCTGCAGCAACGTGATAGGCAACTCGCTCAGTTGCTTGTTGGTCTCGGGTTGCATGTGGTCTGAGATAACGGCAACACGGAAACTGTCATAGGGGTAATACTGCCCGAGGAACTTATGAACTGACGAAACGATAACCCGGTCTTCGTTATAGGCGGGATAGAGTATCAGAAATGAGAAATAGTCTTTCTTACGCATGGAAAGCACCTTACCCGTCAAATACATGGTGAGAGGGGAAATGCGCTTTTTCCATAGTGTGGAAACAAGTGCAAAGAAAAGAATATATGCGACAGAACCTGCCATGAAAAACCACAGCAGAATCTCGATGATATGAATGGTGTGCCAAAGCATAGGTTATCTCTTGAGGTTAATGTACTCCTTAATTTTCCTGCCAAATTTGAATTTCCCCAGCAATGAACTGCACAAGACAATTGGCAACTTGAAGAAAGTGCTGTTCCACTTGTCGTCCACCAGATAGTCTGGGGTAGCCAGGGCGAAAACCAGCAGAATGCCCGCAAAAAGTCCCCACCACTTAAAGACGGCGCCGAATGAGATCATTGGGGTAACAACTGACATGAATCCGATAATTGCCATCAGAAGCATACGGGGTATGAGTAGCCACTGGATAAGTTTATCCAATAGGTCATACTGGCGATTAAACAGGGCTATAGGCATGTGACGGATGTTGCGAAAAACGGTGCGTAGCTGAGTCAACAAGTAACGGCGGTGCTGGCGGTTGAAGTCCTCTGCCTGACGGGCTTTCTCACCATAGAGGAGAATCTTGTCGAAATAGTCGACATAGACGCGTTCGCGCAGCAACTGAGCTTCTATGACTCTGTCTTCCCATGTTGATTTGGTTTCCAGAATATGCTGTCTGAACCAGTTGAAGTCAAAGACCATACCCGAACTGGAAAGGGCTGATGACAGACCGACGGTGATATGGCCGCGGCGGAAAATGGAGTTGTTGATTTCTTCAAATATAGCAGACAGGCGGGCGGAAGTTGTATCGCGGTTCAGGGAGAGCTTATGCGTCTGGATAGCCTTTGTTCCGGCTGACTCGTAAGCATCGTTGACTTGTTCCAAAAACTCAGGTTCTACCACATCGCCTGCTTCCAAAATTAAAACCGTATCGTATATCTTAAACTGAGGTAAGTTGTTGATGGCCAGTTGAAGAGACTTGGTGCGAGAACTCTTCTCGAAATTGGGGGTAAGGAGTGTGATGGGTTGCTGGGCCAGATGGAATAGCGTCATCTCGCTCTCATGGTCTGCAATGACGGTAACGTCAAAAAGGCGCTGGGGGTATGATTGTCCTAAAATGGATCTGACGGTCATCTCCAGACTCTTCCCTGCCTTATAAGCCGGTATCATGATGATGAAACGGTTCTCATGCTTGGTCGTTGGCGTCTCACTATGACGTACTATAAGAGAGGCAACGGCAAAGAAAGCTAAATAGATGATAGTCAGGAATACTGGGATGAAAAGAATCCAGTCTATGTAGTTGAAGATATTACTCATGATGCAGATGGGTTTAAGAAGTGACAAATGCCCTTGACGGTGGCTTTCGTCAAATCAGGGCGCTTACGTATTGTATATAAGATACAGTCTTTAAGACTTACTATTCCAATCAGATACAGATAGGACAGCCAGCGCGAACATACAGGGACATTACGCTGTACGAACAACAGTCGGTTACGTGTAATATAATATGTACGGAGTGGACTCTGCTGACCTGTAGTCTGGCTTTCCTTGTGGTAGATGGTGGTTGAAGGCTCGTACCAGATTTCATAGCCGGCACGCCGCATCATCATAGACCAGTCCAGTTCCTCATAATAAAGGAAGTAACATTCAGGCATGAGTCCTGCTTTCTCTATGGCCTCGCGTTTAACCATCATGGCTGCTCCGTGTGCGTAGGGAGTAGGGTGAGCGGCATCATATTGGCCATGATCTTCTTCGCCGAAACCAATAGAGCGGTTGCGCATGGTGATGCGGGAGAGTGGGGTATAGCCTGCAAACTGGATAGGGTTGTTGTCCCAGGCGAAGCGGATTTTGGGACAGACCATGCCAATCTTTGGCGCGCTCTCTAACCGGTCTATCAGGGGTTTAAAAACAGCACTTTCTACAAGGGTGTCGTTGTTGATGAAAAAAAGATATTTGCCGTGGGAGGCTTTTATGCCCAAGTTGTTGCCGCCGGCGAAACCCAGATTCCTGTCACTTCGAATGACCTTGACCTGAGGATAACGATGCTCAATAGCTGAAGCCTCGTCGTTGCTTGAGGCATTATCTACCACAATTACCTCTAAGGATGTATCCTCTAAAGGCAATGTCTCAATTAACGCACAGGTGTCTTTCAGCCCGTTGTAATTGATGGTAATAACTGATATGTCACACTCTTGACGCACGCTTCTTTTCCAGTTTCAACCGTTTCTTTTCTTCTTCCAAGGCAAATTGCTGTTGCTCGTATTCTATCCAATCGTTTTCCAAATAGGGTAATATGTAGACAATGGCCAATCCGCCATAGAAGACAAGACAATTCGGGAATTGAAGGAGTGTCTGGTTACCATAACCGCCTAACTGTTGAGCGGCAAAGGCACAACAAAGCCCAGCACCTATACCTCGTAATGATGAGCTTTTGAGACTAAAAAGCACAATCCAACAGGCTCCAAACAACATCAAGGCCTGACATACCAGGAAAACAGTTATACCGATAATTCCCGTGTGAATCCATATAAAAACATATTCAGAGTCTGGTGGAACTGTCGCCATAAAAGTAAATTTATTATTGGCAGGCACATTCTTGTATCCAACGGCCATGCCGATACCCCATGGTGCTTCGGCAAGGTACTTTTTCATGGCAGCCTGATTGATAGAGCGCTGGTTGGCAGAGGCGTCATTTTTATCGAAGGCTGAACGCATGCGGCGTATTTGCTGGTTGCCGTTTCCTATTGTGGTGAACATCAAGAGGAATGCAAGTATGGCAAATGTGATGGTTATGGGAACGGCAATCTTGAACGACTTGGAGAGAAAAACGTACATCATGACACCTGCCATTAAACAAACGATGGCTGTACGTGTTCCGGAGGGAAACATTCCCCAGATACAAGCAAAGCCAACAATTAGGAAAAAGTATTTTAGCCGTTTAATTTTGGCAGTTATGCCGAAGGCGAGAAATGCTACTGCTGTCGAAGCAATACCGATACCGAAGTTAGCTGCATCACCATAGATGGAAAAATAGCGGATGAGCGTACCGCCCTGTAACAAGTGTGTCAATCTGCCTCGCCCCTGCAAGAATGAGTTTTCTGCAGGTGTCATTCCAAAATTCTTTTGTTTCCATACCCAAAAGACAGCAAACAAGGCAAATCCTCCCCATACATAGAGATACTTGACAAGGACTTTGGGCGTTGAAATATAGATACTGTAGACCAGGAAGCCATATAACAACTGGTAGGCGAGGGAGCGGGCCGTCGTAAACCATGCAGCGACATCAATACCTATACCGCATGTGTCGTTCAGAACTTCCAATGTGCAAAAAAGGGCCCAGACAATCAAGGCTAAGCCCATGACATTGGCTGCACGATAAAACTTCCTCTCTTTCATGTCTAAGACGGCCATTGCAATCAATACTATCTCCAACAATTCATTAGGAACAGACATCGGGAGGCCTATAGCAGGAAAGCTTTTCCATTGTATGAGGTAATTGATGGAGAAGAGTGCCCAGAAGCATAACATCCCATGGCGAAAGGCCAGAATCATCATCAGCACTAATATCGGAATTATGCAGATGATGGCAAAAAAAGCAAAACCGGCTGTAATGAATTCATAGATGGCAAGTAAAAAAAGGAGAACGAGTAGTGATACTCTTCCTCCATTATCTTTTGCGTATGTCTTTAACGCATAACCTGTCATTGTTACTTTGCGTGTTCGTTTTCCGTTGCTGTCAAACCTAACTGAGAAATACGATAGACAAAGTTGTTGAACTTCGTATATGGAGGCAACTGACCGACAAATTCCTCAACAGCATAGCGGCTGGCCTCGGTCAGATACATATATAGTGAATTCTTATGTTCGTCAGTCAGCATGGACTGCACTTCCTTCAAAGCTTTCTGGTCAACGTCCTTCCATGTGCGGTTGGCGCGAGTCACCATCAGGTTGACTGTACCCATGTTCAGCAGAGCAGGAGAAATGGAGTTGTCGTCCAGATTCGGATACTCAATGATGGCAATCTCATCAGGCAGGATGTCAGGACAGAGATCCTTGATGTCCCTTGCCAGGATAAAGCGACTGTCTTCTGCAAGGAAATCTTCATCGTAGGTCAGACGGCGCACCTGCAGACCGATGGAAATCCAATAGTTCTCCAGTTCCTGAGCCAGGAAGCTCTTACCGTTTCCTGTATCGGTGGAAATCAGGTTCAGAACATTTTGCTGGCCTTCTTGGAAATGTGGCAACAGAGCCTTGCTCAACTGTTTCATAGCCATATCAGCAATGGTCTTGTTGAAGCGACGATAGCGCAAGTTGCTCTCCTTGGGATAGCAGCCCATGACGGGCACCTGCGTGATGCGCTCTGAACGCATGCGGTCACGGAGCGTGCGATCCAACAGCTCAATGATGAAGAACCAAACGGCTGTCATGATGAACGTGAGCATGAAGGCTCCCAACAGAATCATGAGACGGTTTGTGGGCTGAGCACTTAGCGGGAACATGGGTGGGTTCAGCACACGCAACGTTGCCGTAGACATCTGCAGGTTACGCTGACGCATACGGGCAGCATTGAGGTTCTTGAGCATTTCCATATAATTGCCCTCGATGAAGGCGATATGACGGTCTTTACGGTCAATTGTGGCACCGATAGGGGCATAGAACAAATATTGCTTTTCCAAGTCGCTCCTCATGATGTCAGTGGCTGTCATCTCTGCCTTTGTTTTTTCCAACAGCAGGAGCTGCTCCAGCCAGCGGTTCAGCATGTCGTTGGCTTTGACACCTGTTTCTGTACTGTAAGTGGATGCCTCAATATCCTTGGTCAATTCCGTCACGCGGGAAGTTGCAGCCTTCAATTCGCGCTGAGCTTTTGCCAATTCCTCCTGAGCCTCTGCGTCAGTGTCTCTGCTACCACCTTCACTACTCATCAGACGGAGATTGGATATGCGAGACTGCAGACGCGAGATGTCACGTACCTGATTGGTGAAATCCTGGTTGGAACGGATAATCTGTGCGCGGTTACCCAACTGACGCTCCAAATAGTCCAGCAGCGCTTTAGAAGTGGTATAGTTCATCAACTGGTCATTGCGGAAATTCTGTTGTTGTGCTTCAAGGACGGTCAACTGCTTGGTCTGCTCCTCGTAATTGATGATTTTCTTGGAGATGTTATAGCGTATCAGGTCGTCCTCTGCATTGGAAAGAATGCGGAAAAGACGGGCAACTTCCTTCTCAAAATATTTGATGACATTGCTGGTCTCACCGAAACGAATCTGCTGGTATTGTCTTGCGAATGCCTCATTGAGAATGTCAAGGGTGTTGTAAGCGATACCGGCATCATTAGCCGAATAACCGATGTCAATAATATCACTTTTCTCGAGTTGCAATACTTTCAGGCGGCTGGTGATGTTGTTAATGCCGAAGTAGGGGTGGTAGTTGAGAATGCCAAACAGAAAGTTGTCCTGAGACGGCTTCTCATAGGCTTTGAGGTTTGCATAAGTCTGCGACTCATTGTTGCGGTTTATCAGTGCCTTGACATCTGCAGGGACTGAAGCATTCAACTGACGGAAGTGCTCGGCGGAGATGTAGTTGTTGTCCTTATTGGGATTGCCGTACATCATACAACGGGCAAACAGACGGAGAGATACTTCATGAATAGTATTGTCGGTGGTGATAATCAACATCAGGTTAGCCATGTTGGTCTGTGCATTACCACCTGCGCTACCCGTACCACCTTCAATGTTGTAACCGGTAATCATACCGGTATAGATGGTCGTATTGGTATCGAAGATTCTCTCCATGTGGCGTGTCATAAACCAAGCCACAATGAGTGCAATCATTGGTAGGATGATTAAATACCAGCGAATCTTGAATAAGAAACGTATAATGTATCTAAATAAATCCATGCTATCTCGTTTTAATATTAGTTCTTAGTCTTCTTGGCACTTTTGGCTGCCTCTTTTGCTGCCTTTTCCTGGGCTTTTTTAGCAGCTTGCTCCATCTTCTTGTATTTTCTGTCCTCAACGACCGCCTCCTTGCGAATTTTCTTTTCTACGGCGCGGTTTTCCTTCTTGATTTGTTTGTCAGTCTTCTTCTCTGTCTCATCCAGCGTGATTTCCGTCGTTGAGTTCGTAAGAATCGGCGTATGGGAAAGTAATTCCAGGGTAATGATGTCTGTCGTTATTTCTGTTAGAATGTTCTGGTAAGACTGTACCACCGAAAGCTCATGCAACTTGGTCCATGCAAAGTCTTCAATGGTCATGTTGCCCTGATGGAAGTCTTCCTGGTTCAGAGCACCGGCACCTTGATAGATGGCAGCACTCTCACTGGCGGTCTTCAGCGTGACAAGGCTATTGGTAATCTTAATAAATAAGGTGGCTATTTCTTTTTTCAGGTTCTCAAACTCGATGTCTTTCTTATACATAGCCTGATCGACCTCGATTTTCTTGCGTTTGACGGAACCAGCAAGGTCAAGGATGTCTTCCAATGGGACAGCAAGATTCACACCGACGTTCCAGTAGCTTTGTTCGCTGCCTTGGAATTGTTGGAGCACAGGACTATAGGTTGTAGAGTTCTGTCCCCACATGTCTGTCTTACCATAGCTGTAGCTGGCATGCCCCTTGATATATGAGAAAATATGGCGCCGTTGTTTGGCAACCTCAGCCTTAGCCAATTCTTGCGCTTTTTCTAAAGAAAGGACTCGGGGATTCTGTTTGGCATTCTCAAACAATACTGCCAGAGGAGGGAGGTGGAAATTAGAGAAGTTTATCGTATTCTCCTCACTGGAATCGAAGAACCCCGCGCTGATGTTACTATTCTGTTTCTGTGCATAGGTAGATACTGATAGTAAGGCGATTGCGATGATGAATAATTGACGTCTGAAAATGTTCATGATGAGCAGATGTTAAACGTTCTCTTTCTGGATAAAAGCGGTAAGCGTCCGGAAGATGATCTTCATGTCGAGCATGAAGTTATAAGTCTGTCCATACGTGATGTCCAACTGCTTGCGCTCCTCGGCAGACATGTTGCCGCCCTTTCCGCGCTCTTCTACCTGCCAAAGTCCAGTCAGACCTGCCGGTGCCATAAAACGGTCGATACTGCTGTCTACCGTCAGCTTTTCAGCTTCATACAGAGGAAGCGGGCGGTTTCCGACAATTGACATGTCTCCCTTGAGGATGTTGAACAACTGGGGCAGTTCGTCAATACTGTATTTTCTGATAAAACGTCCCACCTTCGTGATGCGTGGGTCATTCTCAATCTTTACAAAAGCGTTGTTAATATCCTCCTCCTTCTTCTTGCTAAAGTCGCTCTCAGCCATCACAAAGTCATCGCCAACCAGCATGATTTCTTCGTCGCCAATCATCATCATTGACTCCATGCCCATGTCAATCATGTCCTGTTCTGCCTGTTCTCCAAGAGGAGCCGTCACGGTCTTAAGTTCCTCTTCTTCACGGCTTTCGGCATATTGATTCCGCTCTTTGCTTAACTCCTTGAGATGGTCCTCAGCATCTATATACATACTTCGGAACTTCAGGAAGTCAAAGATGGTATAGTTCGTTCCGACGCGTTTGGACTTGAACAATACCGGCCCCTTGCTTTCCAGTTTGATGGCTATGGCCGTGATGATGAACACCGGTGAAAGGATGATAATGGCCAACCCCGAGAAGAAAATGTCAAAGAGTCGTTTCCACAAAGGTATCTGGAATTTCAGTATCTTGTGCTTGGGGCGTTCCTCGTCAAACAGGATGTTCTCACGGTCGGAAATGAACTGTATCTTCTTGTTGAGTTCCGTGACCGAAGCGTCATTGACAATGGTGTCGTTAATACCACATTTCATGTATATGTCTCGTTCCTCATTGGACATGTTATCGGTAATGAGGATGATATACACGTTATGGCATTTCTTCCGCAAATAGGTAATAGCCGTGATGTCCTCGCTACGCACATTTCGCTCAAAGAAAACGATGAAATGCTCATTAGCAACATGAGGAACGCATATCTGGGCAGCATCTTTGTAAGTTGTTGTCATGCGTACAAGCTGCCCAGGAATATACTTCAGGCGTTCTTGGGTCTTGGGGTTGTTACCTAAATATACGACACCTATCATATATATTAGTGTGAAGGATTAATTAGGAAGTATCTTTTTGACGCGAATCTTCAACTCCATCGGGTTGAAGGGCTTGACAATATAGTCAACGGCACCAATCTCCAGCAGTCGGATACGCTCACTGGTAGAGTCCTCACTGGAGAGCATGATGACAGGGATGTGGCGGAACAGCTCGTTTTGCTTGATCCATTCCAGGAAATCGTCACCACGCATTCCGGGCATGCGGATGTCAGAGATGATCAGGTCTGGGGTGTTTCCTGCCTGAAGCCACTTGACTCCCTGCAATCCGTCGGGCAACCATTGTACGTCATAATCGCTCATCAAATAGATAGAGAGAACTTTTGCAATAGTCTCTTTGTCATCCAAAATAAGAATTTTCTTTTTCATTTATGATAATATTTTAGGTCCCAAATTATTACTTTCTAATGTGCAAAGGTAAAAAAATATTTTTAATTGTAGTCAAAGAATGATAAAAAAATACTGAAAAAAGATAAAAAAGTTGCTTTTTAAAAATATTTTAGGGAAATTTGTGGTGTAAAACGTTATAAATATAAATAAGACAAATTTATTTGGTTATGGCTAACAGATATCTATTAGGTTTTGATGTCGGCAGTTCGTCTGTCAAGGCATCTCTTGTGAACGCCGATAGTGGCAAGTGTGTGGCAACAGCTTTCTATCCTGAAAAGGAAGCTCCGATTATGGCTGTGAAGGCTGGTTGGGCTGAGCAGGACCCTCAGATGTGGTGGAACAATGCCAAGCTGAGCCTGAAGAAGATTATGGCTGACGCAGGTGCTGCCGCTGAGGAAATCAAGGCAATTGGTATTTCCTATCAGATGCACGGTCTGGTTTGTGTAGACAAGAATCTGAATGCGCTCCGTCCTTCCATCATCTGGTGTGACTCCCGTGCCGTTCCCTACGGCGAGAAGGCTTTCAAGGAATTAGGCGCAGACCAGTGCCTGAGTCACCTCCTGAATTCTCCTGGCAACTTTACGGCTGCCAAGCTGGCATGGGTAAAGGAGAATGAGCCCGAGTTGTATGAGAAGATTTACAAGATTATGCTTCCCGGCGACTATATCGCCATGCGCCTGTCAGGTGTGGCAAATACGACGGTGAGCGGTCTGTCCGAAGGCATGTTCTGGGATTTCAAGAACAACCAGGTGGCTGACTTCCTGATGAAGTACTATGGTTTTGATGCCTCTCTGATTGCAGACATCGTTCCGACGTTCAGCGTACAGAGCGAGGTTTGTGCCGAGGCTGCTGCCGAACTGGGACTCAAGGCAGGTACACCTATTACTTATAGAGGTGGCGACCAGCCCAACAACGCCCTCTCGCTGAATGTGCTCAACCCGGGCGAGATTGCTGCAACGGCAGGAACGTCAGGTGTTGTCTACGGTGTGTTGGGTGAAGTAAACTATGACAAGCAGAGCCGCGTCAACACCTTTGCTCACGTCAACCACACGGACGACCAGACCCGTCTTGGTGTGCTGCTGTGTATTAATGGTACGGGTATCCTCAATGCCTGGACACATCGCAACATCACGCCAGAGATTGGCTATGCTGAGATGAATGACCTGGCAGCTTCTGTACCCATTGGCAGTGAGGGTGTGACAGTCATACCTTTTGGCAATGGTGCCGAGCGTGTCTTGGAGAACAAGGAAATTGGCTGTTCTATCAACGGCCTGAACTTCAACAAGCACAACAAGGCTCATTTGGTTCGTGCAGCTCAGGAGGGTATTGTCTTCTCATTCTGCTATGGTATGGAAATCATGCAGCAGATGGGCATGGACATCCAGAAGATTCACGCAGGCAAGGCCAACATGTTCCTCAGCCCGTTGTTCCGCAACACGCTGGCCGGTGTCAGCGGTGCTACCATCGAGCTCTACGATACGGACGGCTCTGTGGGTGCTGCAAAGGGTGCCGGAATAGGTGCAGGCATCTACAAAGACAACAATGAGGCATTTGCAACATTAGACAAGTTGGAGGTCATTGCTCCTGATGAGAAAAACCGTGAGGCTTATCGTGCTGCTTACGCCGCATGGAAGGATACGCTGAACAAGAACATCTGAGAATAACCTATATGAAAGAGAACAGGGGCGTGGTCAATTCCGCCCCTGTTTTTATTCGTACACCTTTGCCTCGCGGCGTCCCTGGAGGACGGCAAGTGCATTGAAAGCCAAAGCCTCCATCTCGTCTTCTCCCGGAAAGCAATAGACGGGTGCCAAGAATCCGATGCGGTGGCGCAGCGTATTGACAACATATTCCGAATGCGCCAGACCGCCTGTCAGCAGGATGGCATCTATGTTACCGCACAGTACGGCAGCTTCTGCTGCAATATTCTTGGCTACATGGTATAGCATAGCCTCAACGATTAACTTTGCGTGCTCGTCGCCGTTTTTGATGCGGTCAAGTATTTCCCGCATGTTGTTGGTACCCAGATGGGCATTCAATCCTGCCTTTCCTGCAATGCGCTTCAACAGCTGCTGCTCGTTGTATTTGCCGCTGAAGCACAGGCGAATCAAGTCAACGGCTGGCAGACTGCCTGCACGCTCTGGTGAAAACGGCCCTTCACCGTCCAGTGCATTGTTGGCATCAATGGCTTTTCCGTGTTCATGGGCTGCCACGCTGATGCCTCCGCCGAGATGACAGATGATGAGGTTCAAGTCTTCATATTCCTTACCGATGCCTCTTGCATAGCGGCGGGCAATGGCACGCTGGTTCAGGGCATGCCAAATGGCAATGCGCGGCATCAGGGGTGAACCGCTGATACGTGCCAGAGGCGAGAGCTCGTCTACCACGCCCGGGTCGGCAATAAATGAGCGACACCCTGGAATGGAAGAAGCTATCTCGTGCGCTATTAAGCAGCCGAGGTTACAGGCATGGCTATGCATGACACAACCGTGCAACGTGTCGTTGAGCATTCTGTCATTGATTTCGTAGACACCGCCGGCAATGGGCTTGACCAGTCCTCCGCGTCCTATGACGGCATCAAACTCCAAGGGAATGTCTGCCTGACTCAATTCGTCAAGTACCAATTGCCGTCGGAAATCCTGCTGCTCTATGATGTTGCCGTATGGTGCCAACTCCTCAGCTGTATGAGAGATGTTACGGAGCAACAGTGGTTTTTCATCTTCGTAGACCGCCATCTTGGTAGATGTCGAGCCTGGGTTTACAACTAAGATTCGCATGGTTATAACTTCTTAACTTCTCTAACTTCTTAACTTCTTAACTTCTTAACTTCTTTAACTTCTTAACTTCTCTATTCTACGCTTGCCAGTGCAAATAGAATACTGTTAAACTTGGCCTCGGCATTGTCGCCGCGTGATGGAACTACCACGGGACATTGTGCTCCGTAGAGTATTCCTGCGGTGCGGGCTCTGGCAAACAGTGTCATGGCTTTGTAGAAGGCATTGCCAGCCTCAATATCAGGCATGATGAGCACGTCCGAGTCGCCTTGCAGGGGTGACTTGATGCCTTTTGCATCCAATGCCTCCTGTGAACATGCAGACTTGACGTCTAAGGGACCGTCGACGATGCACCGTCCAAAAGCACCTGCTGCAGCCATTTGCTTGATTTCCTCATAGCCGTCGACAAAGGGGAACTGTCGCCCTCCGTGTTCAGCGCAATGGATCAAGGCTATACGGGGTTCATGGATGCCAAGCTGGTGGCAGATGGTGGTGATATAGTGTATCTGCTCTATGCGTTGCTTCTGAGAAGGGTAGGGGATGACGGCAACGTCCGTGAAGAACAGCAGTTTGTGGTAGGCTGGAATCTCGGCTACGGAGAGGTGGGTAAGCACTTTCCCCGCTGTCATGATGCCCGACACCTTGTTCAGAATGGCCTTGAGCAGGATGTCTGTACTGATCAGTCCCTTCATCAGGACATTGGCATCCTTGCGGCGAATCAGCGCCACGGCTTTCTCGGCAGCGCGTTCGGGCAGTTTGTCGTTGATGCGGATAATGTTTGCCAACCCTTGCTCTTCCACTCGCTTCAATGCTTCCTGGGTGGCAGGGTCTGTCGGATTGACGGCAGCGATGTTCAGCGTCTTTCCTGCTTGCTGCATCAGTCGGAACATGTCGTCAAAAGTGTTGATGGTTTTCATAGTTATCGGATTTTTATGCAAAGATACAATATTTTTTGATATCTGCCATCAATTTCGAAAGAAAAGTTTGCCAGTTCAGAAAATGTTCGTATTTTTGTGTCCTCAAATATGATAGGCTTATGAAAAAGATAGCATTTCTCGTGTGTGGCTTGCTGATGACACTGATGTCGTCGGCAAGTGGAAAGTTAGTATTGAAGGACATTACGGACAACGCATTCAGTGCCGAGTCGATGGCTGCAGTCAAGGCTATGTCCGACGGTGAGACTTATGCACAGCTTTCCAGCGATGGCAAGCGTATCGTCCAGTACTCTTTTAAGACAGGCAAGGAGGTTGCCGTGCTTTTTGATGTTCAGACGGCCAAGGGCGCACAGTTGGAAAGCATCGACGGCTATATTGTCAGTCCTGACGGGCAGCGCATGCTGATTCAGACCAAGACAAAACGTATCTACCGCCATTCATTTACGGCTGAATACTACATCTATTCGGTACGCAACAACCGCTTGGTCCCTTTGTCTGAGAACGGCCCGCAACAGACGCCCCTGTTCTCGCCAGACGGTCTGCAGATAGCATTTGTTCGCGATAATAACATCTTTATTGTCAAGCTATTATACGACAACGCTGAAGTGCAGATTACCAAGGACGGCAAGCGTAATGCTGTCATCAATGGCATCCCCGACTGGGTGAATGAGGAGGAATTTGGTCATGCCAGAGCGATGGTGTTTACAGCTGACAGCAAACAGTTAGTTTGGGTACGCTTTGACGAGTCTGCGGTAAAGGAATTCTCCATGCCGCTCTATAAGGGTCTGAACCCTGAACGGACAGCCTATGCCGACTATCCCGGTGCCTATACTTATAAATATCCTATTGCCGGCGAGCAGAATGCTGCGGCAACGGTATGGAGTTTTGACATCTCGTCGCGGCAGACCCGCCAGTTGCAGGTTCCCGTGGATGCTGACGGTTATATCCCACGCATCGTGGCGACTGCCGATGCCTCGCAAGTGGCAGTCTATACGCTGAACCGTCATCAGGACTGCCTGCGCATCTTCATGTGCAATCCGCTGTCGACCGTGTGTAAGCAGGTGATAGAAGAGCAAGTGGACAAGTATGTCCGCGAGGAGGCTATGGATGCTATCCGGATTACCGACCAGCATATCCTGTTGCCCAGCGACCGTACGGGCTGGATGCACCTGTACCTCTATAACATTCATGGTCAGCTGTTGCGGCAGATTGACAATGGCGACTATGAGGTCAGTGACGTCTACGGCTACGACGAGACAACGGGAAACACCTATTACGCATCGCACGAGAATGGTGCCACCGACCAGCGTATCTGGGTGTCATACGCCAACGGGCGCAAGGAATGTCTGTCGGCCAAGCCCGGATGGAACACGGCGATATTCAGCAGTACCTTTAAGTATTTCATCCATAACTGGAGCGACATCAATACGCCGCCAGTCGTCTCCCTTTGTGACAACAAGGGCAAGGTGCTCACCACGCTTATCGACAACAAGTCGCTGCGCGACAAGCTGGCATCGTACGCCATGGGCAAAAGAGAGCTGCTGACGCTGACAACCTCAGAAGGCGTGAGTCTGAATGCCTGGATGGTGAAACCTGCGGGCTTCGACGCTTCCAAGAAGTACCCTGTGGTCATGTACCAATATGGCGGCCCAGGCAACCAGCAGGTGAAGAATGCCTGGGGCATCGGCATGTTAGGACAGGGTGCCATTCTCGAACAGTATCTGTGTCAGCAGGGTTTCGTCTGTGTCTGTGTCGACAATCGTGGCACTGGAGGCCGTGGTGCCGACTTCGAGAAATGTACCTACCAGAAATTAGGACAGCTTGAATCCCGCGACCAGGTCGAGGCAGCCCTGTGGCTTGGCCAGCAGCCTTATGTCGACAAGGAGCACATTGCTATTTGGGGCTGGAGCTTCGGCGGTTTCAACACCCTGATGGCTATGTCTGAGGGTAGGGAGGTTTTCTGTGCAGGTATTGCTATTGCACCACCGACATCATGGCGCTACTATGACACGGTGTATACGGAACGCTTCATGCGCACCCCCAAGGAGAACCCGATGGGCTATTTCGATAATCCCATCCATCGTGCTGAGAAATTGCATGGAGCCCTGCTGTTGTGTCACGGCTCAGCCGACGACAACGTCCACTTCCGCAACGCCGCTGAATACACCGAGGCACTGGTACAGGCAGACAAGGACTTCCGCCAGCTGGTCTATACCAACCGTAACCACAGCATCTATGGTGGCAACACACGCCATCACCTGTTCCGCCAGTGCATGAACTTCTTCACAGAACACATGAAGTAGCATCAGTCATTTCAGTTGCATGAAAAAGCCTCCCAGATGAAGTGGTTTATGTTCGGTACCACTAGTCTGGGAGGCTTTGCTGTTTTTTACTGTATTAGTAGTTCTCGGCCTTCACCTGGAAGTAAGCCTGAGGATGGTCGCAGACGGGGCAAACGTCGGGAGCCTGCTTGCCGATGACGATATGGCCGCAGTTGGCACACTGCCAGATGACGTCGCCGTCCTTCGAGAATACGCGCTCTTTCTTGATGTTGTCTAACAGCTTGCGGTAGCGCTCCTCGTGCTCCTTCTCGATGGCTGCCACACCCTCGAACTTCTCGGCAATCTCGTCAAAGCCCTCTTCGCGGGCCTCGCGGGCCATGCGGGCATACATGTCCGTCCACTCGAAGTTCTCACCGCCGGCAGCGTCCTCTAAGTTCGTGGCTGTGTCGCTGACAGCGCCGCCGTTCAGCAGTTTGTACCACATCTTTGCATGCTCTTTCTCGTTGGCAGCAGTCTCTTCAAAGATGGCTGCAATCTGGACATAGCCGTCCTTTTTGGCCTTTGAGGCGAAGTAGGTGTACTTGTTGCGGGCCATGGACTCACCTGCAAATGCTTCTTGCAGGTTCTTCTCAGTTTTTGTTCCTTTCAGTTCTTTCATAAAGTCATTGTTTGTTTAGTTAATAATATGTTTAATGTTCAAAGAATGTTCAATGTATAATTTTTAATTTTTAATGTATAATTTTTAATTTTTAATGTTCAATGGAAATCTCACCACGAATGCTCTGGTTCATCAGCTGACGCACCTGCACCGGGTCGTCGTAGTGCGACTGCAGGAACATCAGCTTTGATACAGCACTCTCTACCGTCGAGTCGTAGCCGCTCACCACGCCCGCTTCCTGCAGCCGGTAGCCCGTGTCGTAGCGTCCCATGGCTACGGTGCCCTGCATGCATTGGCTGATGTTGACGATGACCTTGCCGTTCTGCGTTCCCTCGCGCAGCGCCTTGAGCAGCCACGGACTTTGCGGTGCATTGCCGCTGCCAAAAGTGCGCATGACGATGGCCTTCAGGTTGGGCGTATGGATGATGTGGCGGATGAGGTCTTCGCGGATGCCGGGAAACAGCGAGAAGATGATCACGTTGTTGTCCAACCGGAAATGAGGGGTCATCGGCTTGCTGTAGTCGGGCTTGAGTATGCGGTCGTGGTGATAGACGATGTTGACGCCGGCATCGGCCAGGTGCGGATAGTTGAACGACTCAAAGGCATTGAACTCGTCGGCACTCTGCTTGGTCGTGCGGTTGCCACGCAGCAGGCGGCTGTTGAAGTAAATGCCGACCTCCGGCACCTGGGCATGCCCCTCGCTGTCCTTGGCAGCAGCCATCTCAATGGACGTGATGAGGTTCTCCTTGCCGTCTGTGCGCAACTGCCCGATAGGCAACTGCGAACCCGTAAAGATGACAGGCTTGGTGAGGTTCTCTAACATATAGCTCAGAGCCGACGCCGTGTAGGCCATCGTGTCCGTACCGTGGAGCACCACAAAGCCGTCGTAGTCGTCATAGTGGTCGGCAATGACGTGCGACAGCTCTGTCCACAGTCGCGGCGACATGTCGCTGGAGTCAATGGGCGGCGTGAACTGATAGGTGGCAATCTCGGTATCGAACTGTTTCAGCTCAGGCACGTTCTGCAGCAGGTGCTCGAAGTCGAAAGGCTCCAAGACACCCGTCCTCGGGTTGCAGTTCATCCCGATGGTTCCACCAGTATAGATAAGCAGCACCTTGTTCTGCATGGTCGTTACATCATTAGTTTTGGGCATTACTCAATCAACACAAATAGGAGCTTCTCCCTTTCATTTGCAAAGATAATAAGAACTCCCCAAATACGCAAGGATTTAGCATCTATAAGTGTTAAATAAGCATAAAGTAACCATAAAGTTTATTGTTCAGGCTCAGAAGTTCAAATAATATCGTATCTTTGTGGTTCGAATAGAATTTATAACTAACTAAACACATATTTTTTATTTAACTATTATGAACAACGTACCTGTTATTAAGATTGGAATTGTCGCCGTTTCTCGCGACTGTTTCCCCGAGTCATTGGCTGTTAACCGTCGTAAGGCCGTTATCGCCGAGTATGAAAAGAAGTTTGGTAAGGAAGGTATCTACGAGTGCCCCATCTGCATCGTTGAGAGCGAGATTCACGCTCAGCAGGCTTTGGCTGATGTGCAGAAGGCTGGCTGTAACGCCCTGTGCGTTTACCTGGGCAACTTCGGTCCTGAGATTTCTGAGACCATGATTGCTGACTGGTTCCAGGGCCCGACGATGTTCTGCGCTGCTGCTGAGGAGACTCAGAACGACCTCATCGACGGTCGTGGTGACGCTTACTGTGGTATGCTGAACGCCAGCCAGGCTCTTAGCCTGCGCAAGACCCGCGCTTACATCCCCGAGGAGCCCGTTGGTGATGCTGGCCAGTGCGCTGAGATGATTCACGAGTTCCTGCCCATCGCACGTGCTATCGTCGGTCTGCAGAACCTGAAGATTATCAGCTTCGGTCCCCGTCCCAACAACTTCCTGGCTTGTAACGCTCCTATCCGCGCCCTCTATGACCTGGATGTTGAGATTGAGGAGAACTCAGAGCTCGACCTGCTGGAGGCATTCCAGAAGCACGCTAACGACC
>JAEEGH010008362.1_pt1 | contig 24505 bp, 27 predicted proteins | sample 9134181 | NCBI WGS metagenome assembly JAEEGH01 (sample SAMN16246544, study PRJNA631951) | gut metagenome | biome: gut microbiome; feature: rumen; material: DP-attached | host: Bos | place: Iran: Karaj | collected 2018-10
CGCATTGTGCCTGAGCGTCTGCCCAGTCTGAGCCTGCCGCGCAGCGGGCACAACATCTTCTGCATAAACGGCGAGCTGACGGTGACGGGCGGACACACCACCAACTTCGTGCCAACGCCCACTGCCGAGTACTACGCCGGTGGGGCGTGGCACCAGCTTGACATGGCCTACAGCCACGACAACGGCTTTGCCGTGGTCCTCGGCCCCGACGAGGTCATCATAGGCGGTGGGCACGCCGAGCCGCTGGGCATCGGACAGACCTTCATGCTGGAGCGCTACCAGCCGTCGACTCACGCGTTCGAAGGCTTCGGCTGTCTGGACCGCCGGCGGGTGCTGACCAGCGCCACGCGGCTGGCCGACGGACGCGTCGTCATCAGCGGCAATCACTATGCTGACGATGCCATCGGCTGCTACGACGGCCAAAGCCAGGTGCAGGACCTGGGCAGCGTCAGGCAGGGGCGCAGCAATCCCTACGTGCTTCGCATGGGCAGCGACGATGCTTTCATACTTGGCGGGAACGACGAGCGCGACCGTCATCCTGACACTGTCTGGGTAGACCGCCTGAAGGGCGGCGCCGTGCGCGTGCCGTTGTTAGAGCAGTGGCGGCTGGTCTATACCGACCAGCCCTTCAGCAGCGATGCCTGCTGCATAGGCCATGACACCTATCTCCTGGCGGCAACCGACAACACCGGCCAGCTGGCTGTCTTCAAGATAGGAAGCCAGCAGGGCGAACCCGTCGTCTCGCTGTTGCCGACGGCCAGTCCGATACCGATGCAGAGCCAGTGGGGTGCCATTGCCTATAAAGGTCCGGTCGTTGTCGACAGCGTGCACCGGCGTGGCTACGTCATAGGCGTCGACAGCCTGTATCTCCGCCAGTATGTGCTGGCCATTGACTACGGCCAGCAACCGGCAGGACTGACGCTCTGCTATACCGACCCGATGGAGCACGCTGCTATCACCATTCCCGTCGTCACGCCCGACGGCGACCTGCTGCTGGCGGGCGGCATCCCCGGCGACAATTACACGCCGCTGGCCGACGTGTGGCTCTACCATTTCGGTACCGAGGCGGCTGCAGCCGCCGTCACGCCGTGGCAGCCGTGGCTGTGGGCGGCTGTCTTTGCTGCGCTGTTCATAGTCTTTCTCGCGTACATTATATATATACGCAGCCACCGCAGCAGACAGACGGTGACTGATACTGATACTGAGCTGCCGCCGGCAGCCGTCCAGGCCGATACGCCTCAGCCTGACGCTAAGGCTGCTGAGCTCATGGAGCGCATCAGCCGGCTCATGGATCAGGACAGGCTCTACCTGCGCAGCGACTTGAAGGTGCAGGACGTGGCCGTGGCCCTGCAGACGAACAGCAGCTATGTAAGCGAGTGCATCAACAGCCTCCGTGGCCAGTCGTTCTCGCAGTTTGTCAACACCTGCCGTGTGCGCCATGCCCAGGAGCTGTTGCGCCGTCAGCCCGACTTAAAGACGACGATCGTGGCCACCGAGTCAGGCTTTAGCACCGAGGCCTCTTTCTTCCGCAACTTCAAAGCCGTCACGGGCATGACTCCTCGCGAGTGGCTTCAGGAGCAGCTATAGGTGACTATTTGTAGATTTCCTTGATCAGGGTATAGAAGTGCTCGTAGTTCAGGTGGTCGTCGAAGTCGGCCTTGGCCTGTTGCCCTAACCGCCAACGCAGGTCGTCATCATCTGTCATGCGGGCCATAGCCTTGGCCAGTGCATCGATGTCGCCCGGCGGCACAAGCAGACCGTTATGGCCGTCGATGACGTATTCGCGCTGCCCCCCATTGTCGGTGACGATCACCGGTCGGCCTTGCGACATATACTCCTGCGGCGATAGCGGACAGCCCTCGCTGACGGTAGAAGCCAGAATACCGAAGTCGGCAGCAGCCACGTAGGGTATGACGGGATGGCGGAAGCCGGCCAGCATGACGCGCTGCTGCAGTCCGTCCGCAGCAATGAGCTGCATCAGATGGGCCGTATATTCGTCACTGCCGCGACCTACCAGCACTAAGTGGAACGGGCGCTCCTTGATGCGTGCCACAGCCTGAACAAGCGTGTCGAGGCCCTTCTCCTGATCCAGTCTGCCGTGATATACTGCCAGTACGCTGTCGGCGGGAATGCCGAGCTCCTGGCGCAGGGGAGCCGGTTCGACGTGTTGTGGTACAACAACGCTGGTGTGGACGACGCGCAGCTTCTGCTGGTCGATGGCTGGCTGTGTACTGAGGAACACTGTCTTTGACAGTTCTGAGTCGAACACCAGGCAGTCTAACTGCCTATAGAGCCAGCGGTAGAGAATGCTGTTCTTGCCCCTTCGCGTCAGGTGGCGGCACATCACCACACGCACCTGGCGGCCACAGCCCGACAGTCGGCGGGCATAGCAGGCCGTGAAGGCATCCTTGAAGTTGTGGGCATGAATGGTGCATGCTCCGGCCTGCCTGACGACGGCTGCAAGCCGCCAGGCGCTCTTTGCGTCGAGAGCACCGCCTAACGGCATGGTGTAAACGGACATTCCGGCCTCTTCATACTTGCTACGGATGGCGTCTACGGGTTTGCAGCATACGCTGACATTGATTCCGTCGGCACGCTGACGTTGGCACAAGTCGTATACGTACTGCTCGCCACCGCCCCACTCCTTGTTGGAAACGATATGTATAATCTTCATGTCTTTGGGCTATTATGCCTGCAAAATTAGCAAATAACAAGCGATTCTGCAAATAATCCGCTGTTTTATTTTGCCATATCATTATTTTGTGCTAACTTTGGCCTGTTGTTTTATCAGTAAAAAGAAGAATTATGGCATCCTACGACATAGCAACCCTACATGAGCACATCCTCAAGATTCTGCAGGCCGTCGACCGTGTGTGCCGCGAGCACGGCGTCAGATACTACTGTTGGGCAGGCACCATGCTGGGTGCCGTCCGCCACAAGGGATTCATCCCCTGGGACGACGATATGGACATCTGCATGCCCCGACCAGACTACGACCGTTTCATGACTCATGCCAGCGAGTGGCTGCCGCAGCACTTGGAGGCGCTGTCGATAGAGACCGACGCCCACTATCCCGGTGGCTTCGGCAAGGTGGTAGATGCCAGCACAACGCTCATCGAGCGGGCGCACAGCGACTATGTAGGGGGTATCTATATCGATGTGTTCCCCATTGACGGGGCACCGAAGGCTGCATGGGCGCAACGACTGGCAGTAGCGCGCTACAAGGCGTTAGACAAGCTGCTCTACTTCCTCCACCGCGATCCCTACAAGCACGGACATGGCCCCAAGGCGTGGCCCGTGCTGCTCATCCAGCGCCTCTTCTCCCATGAGTGGGCAAGCCGTCAGCTGCGCGCAGCCTATCTGGCCTACGACTACGAACAGTCGGAATACGTGCTGGACTACGACGACGGCATCCGTGGCATTATAACAAAGGATGTGCTGGGCACTCCGCAGCCCTTCGACTTCGAGGGACACAAGGTGATGGGTGTAGAGCGCTACGACGAGTATCTTCGCACTAAATATGGTGACTATATGGTCATTCCGCCCCATGATCAGCAGCGGCAGCATAACTTTTACTACCTGGACTACAATCTGCCGTTCCGCCAGTATCAGGACCGCCGCGACTTCGTCACAGCTCAGAATGACAATTGATTCAGCTCCGTTTCACTACACTGTGGTAGGCGCCGATGACCGTCTTTGCCACAAACTGCACTTGTTCAGACGTCAACTGCGGATAGCAGGGCAGCGAAATCTCGTGACTGTAATTATCGAAGGCCTGGGGGTAGCCGTCAATACGGTAGCCTAAGTCGCGGAACAGCGTCAGCATCGGCAGCGGGATGAAGTGTACGTTGACCGCCACCTGGTTCTGCGTGATGCTGGCGATAATCTGGTCGCGCTGCTCCTCGGTGATGTCCTTGATGCGCAGGGCATAGACGTGGTATGACGTCTCGCGGTCGGCCCCGACGGTGGGCGGCGTGACGGCCCAGGGCTGCCCGCTGAAGGCCTCGGTGTATTCGCGGAAGATTCGCCTGCGCTCGTTCAGCATCATGGGGTATTTGCGAATCTGTGCCAGTCCGATGGCGGCATTGACGTCGGCCATGTTGGCCTTCATGCCCATGCCCACAATGTCGTAGCGCCAGCCCCCGGCTTTACTCTTGGTGAAGGCGTCCTTGGTCTGGCAGTTAAGGCTCTTCATGCGCAGTTCCTTATACAGCTCGCTGTTGTCGAAAGGGTGGGGCATGTTCAGGCAGATGGCTCCTCCCTCTGCAGTCGTTATGTTCTTCACGGCGTGGAGCGAGAAGATATTGATGTCGGTCTGCGAGCCCGAAGTCTTTCCCTTGTAGTGCGAACCAATGGAGTGGGCGGCATCGTTGATGACCGCGATACGGCCTAACTGCTCCATGACGGGTGACGTTGGCTCGAAAAGTGCCTTCACCTCAGGCTCCTGCACCAGCTGCATGATGGCATCGTAGTCGCAGGGGTAGCCGGCAATGTCGACGGGGATGATAGCCTTGGTGCGTGGCGTGATGGCTTTGCGGATGGCATCTACAGAGATGTTGAAGTCGCTGCCAGAGTCCACCATGACGGGTTTGGCTCCCGCCCACATCACTGCTAAGGCGGTGGCGCAGTAGGTATAGGCAGGGATGATGACCTCGTCGTCGGCTCTGACGCCCAGCCAGCGGAGCATCATGATGGCTCCCGTGGTCCATGAGTTGACGCAGAGCACGGCGCCGCAGCCGGTCAGCTGCTGTATCTCGGCCTCCAATGCCTTGGTCTTCGGCCCTGTGGTTATCCACCCCGACTTGAGGCTGTCGGTTACTTCGGAAATGACGCTGTCGTCAATGTAAGGTGGCGAGAAGGGTATCATCATTGTATTTAGTCTTAAAGAGGATGGATACTTTATAGGTGCAAAGGTACAATAATTCTTTGAGAAACAATGCATTTTCCCTCTTTTTTTGGCATTGAGCATTAAAAAAACTTAATTATTATTCCCAAAGGGGGCGTTAGGCGGCGTTTCTCAAAAAATATACGTACCTTTGCAGCCCGAAAATGACTGGACGCTGAGCAAATGACTCTTTAGCGCCAGAAAATAAAAGAAATTATAAACCAGTAAATTGTAAATCAAAACAATGAGTCAGAAAATTCGTATCAAGCTGAAGAGCTACGACCACACACTGGTCGACAAGTCAGCCGAGAAGATTGTGAAGGCCGTCAAGGCTACGGGTGCCATTATTAGCGGTCCCATCCCCCTTCCCACACACAAGCGTATCTACACCGTCAACCGTTCGACCTTCGTCAACAAGAAGGCTCGCGAGCAGTTCCAGCTGTCAGACTTCAAGCGTCTGATTGACATCTATTCATCGACCGCCAAGACCGTCGATGCCCTGATGAAGCTCGAACTCCCCAGCGGCGTTGAGGTCGAGATCAAGGTATAGTAGAACTATATTCCCCGTCATGAACAAGCGAGCGCAGGAGCAATGTCCCCTGCGCTCGCTCATTTTTTCAAGTGAACAGGTCGTCGAGCGTTATCTGACTTTGTATCATCTCAGTTTATTAAAAAAGCCACCGATTTCGCACGCCACCTTTGTTCCTTGTGGTACGGGGTGGAGGTCGGTGACCGCTCTCCGGAGCCCAGGGTGTAACGTGTATCCCCTTACGGCCCCCCTCTGTTAGGGGGCCGGTAGAGGGGGATACACTACCCTGGGGCCCCGGGGGGCGCCGCTGCGGTGAGCAGCAACGTAGTTGCAAAGATATAACATCGGCCAAACTCGCTTTTGGGTTTCGCGGGTTTTCGGCGGGTAAATTATGAAAATATAACTTATTTAACCTTCTTATACACGAAAATGGCCGCTCAGAGCCTCTTTTTCATGGTCGGCCTATGGCCTCGTTTACCGCCGCCAAACGCCTTGTTTACCGCCTCCAAACGCACCGTTTGCCGCCTCCAAACTACCCGTTTGGTGCCGCCAAACTACCCGAATGCCGCCACCCGAACCGAACATCATCTTTGTTTAACATCAAATGTAAACGTTTGCATAAAAAATTTTCTGAAATATATTTGGCTGTATTAGAAAAATGTATTAACTTTGCCGCCCGAAGTTATAACTGAAACTCATGCGAACGCTAATTGACAATCTCCAACTGGCCCTCGGGCTGGGTTCCTCTATACGGGTTGTAGAGGGCTTTAAGTCATTTTGTTCGCTATTAATCAATTCATCAAGCCGCTTTAACTCTAATCCCTCTGCCCTAATCCCCGTCGCCCGTGGCGGTCCCGCGCCCCCAGGGCTGCACAGTTCTTAAAGGCCTGTGTGAATACAATTATTAATCATCAGAATAACAACTAAAAATATTATAGCAATGAAAAAGGTTTTATCATTTATCATTTTAATGGTCTGCGCCGTGACTGGGGCGTGGGCGGATTCCGAGACAACGTTGAACGTTGGATCAAACGGCTCGACCGTTAGGTATGGAGATCGTTGGGGTGGTCAGCTATTTGCCATCTTGACGTCTCAGAATGAAAATGACTTTGCAGAATGGTATTATTCCGATGCCAATACGGGACAGCTAGATAGCTATTTGAGTATACTGCGCTTAAGTAGTGGGAGTGCAAAGATACCCTTGACAGGCGGTTCTCCAAGTTATCCTAACAGCTATATCAAATTGTCTGGTAATAGTGAATGGGATACTCCCAGCATTGAAATCTATATTGATGCTAATGATTCTCAAAGTGCATTAGCTGTTTGGCTCATTAACACTCGGAATAGTAACTTGTTTAAGTGCGCCGACATGGCTAAACTGACTATTAATGGTCAGAATCCGCATTGGAATTATGAAAACGGTTCAAACAAAGGTGTTATCACTTTGAAGAAAGGTAGTGATGGAAAGTTTTATTTCGATATCGCGGTTGAGAACGGTTCTGCAACAGCCCTTTTCAACTCGTTTGTGTCAGACAATAGCATGTTCTCGTCAATACCTGGCCGCATTTATATCAATGATGCAAATACCTCATATATAGATTTGGCAGGAACTTCTGCTACCGTTACTTCGGCCAACGAGAACGATTTCGCTACATGGGTGGCAAATCATTCTGACGCCCTGTCAAGCGTGACGAACTACACCTTCAATGGCGATGCAAAGTTCACCACTGATGGCGATGCTAATTATGTCGTTATCAATGGAAATACGGCTACTGCTACTTGCACGGACAATTCAACGTCCTTGCATACCTGGGCAAATGCCAATAGTGCTTACCTTAATGGTGTTCAGACGGTTAACTTTACTTCTGAGACAACAATATACATGACCGACCCTGCTGATGAGACGAAGAGAGTTGTAGTAAACGTCAATAATGTAACAGTTTATTGCGAGGATGTTGACGATTATAATTCGTGGAAAAACAATTCGTTGAATAGCAAGATTATCAACGGAAAGACTGTGAAAACTGTCGGAATGAAGATGAAACTCTCGGATGGATGCTACATCGAGTTTAGTGAAGATGGAAAAAAAGCGTATGTCCATGCTCAGCACGAAGGCTGCCTCACTTCTTTGTATGATACATATATTGCTCCGTATGGCAGTCCGAATACTTCAAGTTTCCCGGATGGAACTATCCTTGTGTTTGGAAATGACTGTGTATTAAGCAGCTCAGACGTTACTAAAGTTCTGGGTGGCGGGACAGATCAGTGGAAACTGAGCTTTGATTTCTTTGACGTGACTAATAACGGCCAGATGACAGTTGCTGCTATTGATGCTGCAATAGAAGCTGGTGTGAACTCAATGGCTTCAAGTTATAAGTCTCAATATGGTATCATCCTTCCCTACAATTCTACTATTGGTACGAGTAAAATGATACGCTCTAATGGAAATACGGGTGGAGATGGCTCTACTTTCACAAAATATGCGGCCTACTACCGTGAGAGTGAAACTGCCAAGAACCTAACGCTTCACGTTTGGGATAAACAATATTGGAATAGCTGGGGTAGTATTTCTGCCAACAACTATGCAGAGGCTGTTGCCCAACTGAATACTCACAATGAAGTAAAGAACGCTGAAACGGTCACGGTTAGTACCTTGACAAATACATCTTTTGACTTGTCAAAGCTGGATGCCTCGAAGGTTAAGATTGAGATTACCAACGACGACATGATTCAGGATGTATGGAATCAGAGTGCACCGAATACAAACATTCCCTCGCTTGCTGATGTCTATGTCGTTTCGTCTGTTCCTGGCGGATTTAATTCAAACGTAGAGACGACGGGTACGAAAGCAACTCCGACGAATCTTTTAAAGATTTCTGGTCAGATAAGTTCCTCTGATTTGGCTGCTATAAGTGATTTCACGGATGGACCTCGTGTACTCGATTTAAGTGCAGCTACAGGTGTGACACCTGCTTATGTAAGTGCTATTACAAACAACAAGATTGAGTATGTTATTCTTCCAAATGGATGGGAGAAGGATTATGTGAACGCCGCTGCCAACATTACGAACATGCCTAATCTGAAAACCGCAATTTCAACCTCAAGCGACCAAAAAGAACTCGTGGCCTATGTGAATGTTGCTGGGACTTTAGCTGCAGCTCGTTGCTTGGCAACAGGTATAGCTGCAGGAAGCACTTTCCCGGATAAAAAAGGCTTGACAAGCGTCATCCTGTCAGGTAATCTGAATGCAGCTGATATTAATGCTCAAGGAAAGGTAGGAACAGACGGCCATTGGACAACCTCTTCAAATCAGGCAGCCGGTCTGAATCAGGAACAAGCTACGATTACTTCGATCGATTTGGAAAAAGCTGTGTTTGCCAACCAGGAAGACATGAATTTCTATAAAGCAGGATTTGAAGGTCTTACGAACGTTGTCCTTCCCACTTCAGAAGCCATGACCCTAATTCCTGAGGACTGCTTGAACAACAATCATTCTCTGGAAGAAATCTGCATCCCGTACAATTATCAAATTATACGCAGCGGAGCTTTCAATGGAACAGCCGTTGACCATATCACCACCACTGATGCCAGTGGCGCACTGATTGACAATGGCGACCACACTTGGACGCTCTCTGCCAACATAACGGAGCTTGGCTCTGTGCCTTCTGAGCCTGGTGCATTCGTGAATCAGGTGTTCCAGCACGACTTGCTCGTTACCGACATCTACATCCTCGCAACAAAAGCTCCTAAGTGCTACGCAGGAGTATTCCCCGCCAATGCCAGCTACGGCTATGGTGGTGCCACGGGCTCAGCCACGTATTGCCGCGATAAGTACTTCAACTCTGATGATAGACTGTCGAAAGCATGGATCGTGCTGCGCTTCCCGAGCGAAGCTTCGTATAATGCCGCTAAAGCAGCTGGTCAGGCAACCGATGCTACTTACGAAGAGATGAAGGCGAACTATACTGACCCGACCAGAGTATATACCAAGAAGGAGCAGACAGGAGCAGTGGATGCTAATGGAGATGCTATCGTATGGCCAACCCGTCAGGAGGCTAACCGTTCCTACAACCAGGGTAGCCGCGGCCTTACTTGGAAAGCATGGGATACAACATCAGGAACATCCAGCCAAGGTGAGGAAGGAGCTATTGCCGGTGGTGCAGAACCTAAAGGCGCTGCCACAGGTTCTAAAGCTACCAATGACGGGATGCCCACAACAACTTCAGGCTACACGTTCAATGCCGACTACATGGGCTGGCACCAGATCGCACTGGCAATGGCCACCTATTATGAGCCTGCAGAGGTGATAGAAAACGAGAAGATTGTCCGCGAATATGAGGAAGCTGGCTGGTACACTTTCTGTATTCCGTTCAACATGAGCTATAAGCAGGTTGTTGAGATGCTGGGTGTGCCCAAGAGCACCGAAAACGTCATAAACAAACTCAACGGTGAGGAGGTCACGGGTGACATCATGCCCGACATCCGTCAGCTCTCTTCTGTTACTCGTAAGAAGGGCGAGGGGAAAAACAATAACATCGTGATGCTGCGTATGACTAATAATCTCTGGGAAGTCCAGACTCCTGGATATACCTCTTATCTCCAAATCACGCATAACGAGAATTCAGAAACACATCAGTTAGTGACTGCCGAGCCATATAATGCTTCAAGCACTATTGACGACCGTCTTAGCCTGATTGGTGGCCGCCCGTATATCATCAAGGCTTACAAGCGTAAGCAGGTGGTCGACGGCGTGGATCAGTTCAAGATTAAGGGGCAGAATATTGGTAAGTTCATTTTGGAACGTTATGCCGACCAGTTTGGCATCGAATCGTCAATCGTTAAGAACGACAAGTATGAGAGTTACTTGTGCTATGAGCAGCTTGGTGGTGGCACCCTCCAGTCCTTGCGCTTTGCCAAGCCTTATGAGGATCATAGGGTGCAGGCCGTGCGTGACGGTGAGGACGGTGCCTATCTGACCTACGAGACCGATGAGAATGGCAATACCGTCACCAAGAAGTACTATTACACCATGGTCGGCCAGTTCTGGCAGCAGCCACTTCCTCAGTATTGCCTTTACATGAGCAAGGGTAACTGGTATCGTTATACGAATGTACCTGAAAATATTGAAGATCGTTATACATGGGATCCCTACAAGTGCATTATTATGGCAACAGAAGAAGTTACAGGAACAAAGGGTGCTGGCTACCGTGACGATAGCAAATCGAACTATCCTGAACCTAAAGCAGGAACAACTGATCTCCTTGAGTCTGATTTCTATCTCGGTTTCCTCGACGGTCGCGACGATGACGACTTCGGCGAAAAAGGCACTTCGGCGAGATATATCTTCAGCCTCGACGACGATATCGTTGAATTCGACGAAGAGGGCAACGAGGTGACCGCCATCCAGCGTCTCGACGGTGAAGTGGTTGCTCCTGCTAATGTGAAGGTCTACAACGTTGCAGGTCAGTATGTCGGTGAGTCTCTGAACGGTCTGACGAAGGGCTTGTACATTGTGAACGGAAAGAAGATTGTAGTTAAGTAATAATTTTTGTAGACAGAAGAAATGAAACGTTCTTATATATCACCGGTAATTAAAACGGTAGAGTATCGCCCGCTGCACTTTTTTGCTGTATCGGGTGGCACGGAGTGGCATACAGGCACTGATGGTCAAGGCGACGATACCCCTGTAGGCCCAACTCAGCCTGACCCCAATGCAGACTCCCGATACCTGAGACAGGGCATGTGGGAGTATGAATAATCTGAAGAATCGCTATTAATGGCGGCGGCGACAGTGGCAAAAGGTGCTCACTGCCGCCGCTGTCTTTTCAAAAAACGGTGCTAAAGTTTGGTGGTTTGAAGTTTTGTTTGTATCTTTGCGGCACAAAATGAAGTAAGGATTATGGGGGTAAATATGAGGATTTATATATCGGCTTTCGTTGCCTTTCTTATTAGCCAATCTTTGCAGGCAACGGATCTCATTACGTTTGAGGATGCAAAGGTGAAGACTTTATGCGTGGCCAATTGGGACACGGACAAGGATGGTGATCTGTCCGTGGACGAAGCTGCGGCGGTGAACGCCTTGGGTACTGTGTTCCGCGAACAGAAGGGTATCACGACGTTTGATGAACTGAAGTTCTTTACTGGGCTGACGGTCATCAGCGACTATGCGTTCTATAAGAGCAGTATTCAAAGGGTGACGCTTCCGCCAACTGTGACTTCTATCGGCGAGTATGCCTTTAGTGAGAGCAGCATCAGTGGGGAACTGCGCATCCCCGGTACTGTGAAGACTATCAGGAACTATGCCTTCTACAACTGCAAGCAACTGACTAAGGTGGTGCTGGAAGAAGGGGTGGAGACCGTTGGGTGGCATACGTTTTCAGGGCCAATCCGGGTGTTGCTGCTGCCAACCAGCCTGACGTTTATGAGTTCGATGGCTATTGATCCGTATGTCAATGCCGCCTCTTCATCTGGAATCTTTATTCCGGAAGGCGATCTTTTCGTTTACTCTTGCTCCTCCACGCCGCCTCCTGTTAACGACTTTGCATTCTACTACATATTTGGCGCTGCACATCTGGTGGTGCCCTACGGTTGCAAGGAGGCTTACAAGGCTGCATGGGCCTGGTCGCAGTTCGGTGAGTATATCGAGGTGGGCGATGTCAACCGTGATGGTAAGCTGAACGTGTCTGATATCACTCGTCTGATAGCCTATGTCACTGGCCGAGAGTATACTGAGATAGAAGCCAGGATAGCCGATGTGAACGGCGATGGCGCTGTCGATGCCGATGACGTCACCCTTTTGTGCAGTTATATCCTTGAGTGAAGAAAAGGTAAAAAAGTAAAAGAGTAAAAAGGTAAAAGGGCGGGAAAAAGTAAAAAGGCGGGAAAAAGTAAAAAGGTAAAAGAGTAAAAAGGTAAAACCTTGTAGCCTTGGCCGCATCATTTTTTCTCCCCATAAGTTTGGCAGTCGATGCTGCCACCCGAGTGCCTGTTGACTGGATTGTTGAATAACAGGGTCTTCTTCTAATCATAATAAATATTAAATAATTCTAAAAAGGCGAGTAAGGGGGTTGCGTATCTCAATAATAATGTGTACCTTTGCAGCCGCTAAAGTGATTATTGCGCTGGCCAATGGCTAACAATACGCTGAAAAAGAGCAGTTTAGCTTTCGGAAGGGAGCTTTGGGCTGTTTCTTCTTTTTGTGTGCGTATAGCCCCCGGCGCTACGATGACAAGGCAGAAACGAATAACATTTATACATTTAAACATTAAACAATTAAAACTGAAATGCCAGGATTATTAGGAAGAAAAATCGGAATGACATCCGTTTTCAGTGCCGACGGCAAGAACGTGCCGTGCACTGTTATCGAAGCTGGTCCTTGCGTTGTGACTCAGGTAAAGTCTGTTGAGAAGGACGGCTACAAGGCTGTCCAGCTCGCCTTCGGTGAGAAGAAGGAGAAGAACACCACCAAAGCGATGATGGGTATCTTCAAGAAGGCTAACACGACGCCAAAGGCCCACTTGGCCGAGTTCAAGTTCGACGAGGAATTAAACCTCGGTGATACCGTGACGGTGGACATCTTCGACGGCGTAGAGTTCGTCGACGTAGTAGGTACCTCTAAGGGTAAGGGCTTCCAGGGTGTGATGAAGCGCCACGGTTTCGGTGGTGTAGGCCAGACGACCCACGGTCAGGACGACCGCGCCCGCAAGCCGGGTTCTATCGGCGCCTGCTCGTATCCCGCAAAGGTGTTTAAGGGAATGCGAATGGGTGGCCACATGGGCTGTGACCGTGTCACGACTCAGAACCTCAAAGTGTTAAAGGTAATTCCGGAGCATAACCTGATCCTTGTGAAGGGAAGCTGCGCCGGATGTAATGGTTCAACCGTAATTGTGAATAAGTAAGCCATGGAAGTTAGTGTATTGAATATCAAAGGTCAGGAGACCGGCCGCAAGGTGGCTCTCAACGAGGCTATCTTCGGAGTAGAACCTAATGACCACGTCATTTACTTAGATGTGAAGCAGTACTTGGCCAACAAGCGCCAGGGCAATGCCAAGTCGAAGGAGAGAAGCGAAATTAGCGGTTCGACCCGCAAGCTCGGACGCCAGAAGGGTGGCGGCGGTGCCCGTCATGGTGACATCAACTCGCCCCTGCTGATTGGTGGCGGCCGCGTGTTCGGTCCGAAGCCCCGCGACTACTCGTTCAAGCTGAACAAGAAGGTGAAGCAGCTGGCCCGCAAGTCGGCCCTGTCGTACAAGGCTCAGGAGAATGCCATCGTCGTCGTTGAGGACTTCACGATGGACGCCCCTAAGACGAAGGAGTTCGTGGACATCACGAAGAACCTGAAGGTCGACGGCAAGAAGGTTCTGCTGCTGATGCCCGAGGCAAACAAGAATGTGTATATGTCGGCTCGTAACCTGCAGCGCGCTGAGGTGCTCGAGGCTCAGAACGTCAACACGTACAAGATTCTGGACGCTGACGTGCTGGTCATCACGGAGAACTCGCTGAAGACTATCGACGGAATCTTGGGCTAATAATAGTAAATCGAAAATTGTTAAATCGTAAATAGATATGGGATTTATCATCAAGCCGTTGGTCACTGAGAAGATGACCAAGATTACAGACAAGTCTTCTGTAGAGCGCACCTATAAGGTGAAGGGCGAGGAGCGTACGAAGAAGGCCGAGACGAAGGTCGGTTTCATCGTGAAGCCCGATGCCAACAAGATTGAGATTAAGAAGGAGATAGAAGGTCTGTACAACGTGACTGTGATCGCAGTGAATACGATCAAGTATGCCGGCAAGCGCTCAAGCCGCTATACGAAGTCTGGTCTCGTGAAGGGACAGAAGAACGCCTACAAGAAGGCAATCGTCACTCTGAAGGAGGGCGACGCAATTGATATTTACAGCAATATTGAATAAGAGAAATGGCAGTACGTAAATTAAAGCCCGTAACTCCGGGTCAAAGACACAAGATTATTGGCACGTTCGAGGATATTACTGCATCCGTGCCAGAGAAGTCTCTCGTTTACGGTAAGCGCTCTACCGGCGGTCGAAACAACACCGGTAAGATGACTGTCCGCTACATGGGCGGCGGCCACAAGAGGAAGTATCGTCTGATCGACTTCAAGCGAGAGAAGGATGGTGTTCCAGCAGTAGTGAAGACAATCGAGTACGATCCGAACCGCTCGGCTCGCATCGCATTGCTCTACTACGCTGATGGTGAAAAACGTTATATTATTGCTCCTAATGGACTGCAGGTTGGCTCGACGCTGATGTCCGGAGCTGACGCAGTGCCCGAGGTGGGTAATGCGCTGCCCCTTGCCAACATTCCCGTGGGTACGGTGATTCACAACATTGAACTCCGTCCCGGCCAGGGTGCCCTGCTCGTTCGTTCGGCCGGTAATTTCGCTCAGTTGACTTCTCGCGAGGGCAGCTACTGTGTTATCAAGCTCCCCTCGGGCGAGACTCGTAAGATTCTCTCTGCCTGCAAGGCTACCGTCGGTAGTGTAGGCAACTCTGACCACGCTCTGGAACAGTCGGGTAAGGCCGGCCGTTCGCGCTGGCTGGGTCGCCGTCCGCACAACCGTGGTGTTGTGATGAACCCGCACGATCACCCGATGGGTGGTGGTGAAGGCCGTCAGTCAGGCGGACATCCGCGTTCACGCAAGGGCTTGTACGCTAAGGGTCTGAAGACGCGCGCACCGAAGAAGCTTTCAAACAAGTACATCATTGAAAGAGCTAACAAGAAGTAATCACGAAGTTAACAAAGAGTAGTAAATTATGAGTCGTTCATTAAAGAAAGGTCCGTACATCAACGTCTCTCTCGAGAAGAAGGTTCTCGCCATGAACGAGAGCGGCAAGAAGAATGTCGTCAAGACATGGGCCAGGGCATCAATGATTTCCCCGGACTTCGTGGGACACACTGTTGCAGTTCATAACGGTAACAAATTTATCCCTGTTTACATTACTGAGAACATGGTCGGCCACAAGCTGGGTGAGTTTGCACCCACGCGCCGCTTCGGTGGCCACGCCGGCAACAAGAAGTAATGCTCCAGGTAAAAGGTAAAAAAGTAAAAAATTGAAGAATTAAAATGGGAGCAAGAAAACATATTAAGGCTGAAGAAAGAAAAGCAGCACTTAAGACACAGTATTTTGCCAAGCTGAAAGGCTGCCCCTCGTCACCCCGCAAGATGCGCTATGTCGTCGACATGATCCGCGGCATGGAGGTTGACCGCGCCCTGGGTGTGCTTCGCTTCTCGAAGAAGGCTGCCGCTGCTGACGTTGAGAAACTCCTCCGCTCGGCCATCAACAACTGGGAACAGAAGAATGACCGCAAGGCTGAGGCCGGGGAGCTGTTCATCACCCGCGTGTTCGTTGACGAGGGTGTCACTATGAAGAGAATGAGACCCGCACCGCAGGGCCGTGGCTACCGCATCCGCAAGCGCTCGAACCACGTGACTCTGTTTGTTGACGCTAAAACTAATGACGTAAAAGAATAAGTATGGGACAGAAAGTTAATCCTATTAGCAACCGCCTGGGCATTGTCCGCGGTTGGGACAGCAACTGGTTCGGAGGCAAGAACTTCGGCGACAACCTGGTCGAGGACCAGAAAATCCGTAAGTATCTGAACGAGCGTCTGGCCAAGGCAAGCGTCTCGAAGATTGTCATCGAGCGCACACTGAAGCTCGTCACCATTACTATCTGCACGGCTCGTCCGGGCATCGTCATCGGTAAGGGCGGACAGGATGTGGACAAACTGAAGGAAGAACTGAAGAAGCTTTACGACAAGGAGATTCAGATCAACATTTTTGAAGTGAAGCGTCCGGAACTCGACGCTACAATCGTTGCCACCAATATCGCTCGCCAGGTAGAGGGCAAGATTGCTTATCGTCGTGCTATCAAGATGGCTATCCAGAACACGATGCGTGCCGGTGCCGAGGGCATCAAGGTGCTCATCTCGGGTCGTCTGAACGGTGCTGAAATCGCACGCAGCGAGATGTTCAAGGAAGGACGTACGCCGCTGCACACGTTCCGCGCCGACATCGACTACTGCCCCACGGAGGCTCTGACCAAGGTCGGCCTGCTGGGTATCAAGGTCTGGATCTGCCGCGGTGAGGTTTACGGAAAGGTTGACCTGGCTCCGAACTTCACGCAGGAGAAGAACGCTGGCCGTGGTAACGGTGGCGGTAACAATGGTGGCCGTAAGTTCCGCGGTGGTAAGAAGAATAATAATCGTTAAAAGTAGAAGCTATCATGTTACAACCAAAGAGAGTAAGATATAGAAGGCCGCAGGACGGACGTGGCAACAAAGGCAACGCCCACCGCGGTACGACGCTGGCTTTCGGCTCGTTCGGCATCAAGACGCTGGACGCCAAGTGGATTGACAGCCGCCAGATTGAGGCCGCCCGTGTGGCCATCAACCGTTACATGAACCGTGAAGGTCAGGTTTGGATTCGCATCTTCCCGGACAAGCCCATCACCCGCAAGCCTGCTGACGTGCGAATGGGTAAGGGTAAGGGTGACCCCGCAGGATGGGTCGCTCCGGTCACCCCGGGTCGTATCCTCTTTGAAGTGGAAGGCGTGCCTTTCGAAGTGGCCAAGGAGGCTCTGCGCCTCGGTGCCCAGAAGCTGCCTGTGAAGACTAAGTTTATTGTAAGACGTGACTACGACAAAAACGCTTAATTAAGAGTATGAAGACTAAGGAAATAAAGGAGCTCGAGACCAAGGAACTGGTCGAGCGCATCGAGGCTGAGACAGCCAAGTACGAGCAGATGAAGTTTAACCATACTGTCTCTCCGCTTGAGAATCCATCTCAGATTAAGGCTGCACGTCGTGACATCGCACGTATGAAGACTGTACTCCGTCAGAGAGAACTTAACAAATAACAATGGTCCAGATGGAAACAAGAAATTTAAGAAAGACAAGACAGGGTGTCGTGATCAGCAACAAGATGGATAAAACCATTGTTATCGCTGCTAAGTTCAAGGAGAAGCACCCTATTTATGGTAAGTTCGTTCAGAAAACGAAAAAGTACCATGTGCATGATGAGAACAATGAGTGCAACGTAGGTGATACAGTACTCATTATGGAGACCCGCCCTCTGTCGAAGACAAAGCGCTGGAGATTAGTACAAATCGTTGAAAAAGCCAAGTAAATTATGATACAGACAGAATCAAGACTTACAGTTGCTGACAACAGCGGCGCACGTGAGGCACTCTGCATCCGTGTGCTCGGCGGTACACGCCGTCGCTATGCCAGCGTAGGTGATGTGATTGTCGTTGCTATCAAGAACGCAATCCCTACGAGTGACGTTAAGAAGGGTGCAGTATCGAAGGCTCTGATTGTTCGCACGAAGAAGGAGATCCGTCGCGCTGACGGTTCTTATATCCGCTTCGATGACAATGCCTGCGTGCTCCTGAACAATGCAGGTGAGCTTCGTGGCAGCCGTATCTTCGGTCCGGTGGCTCGTGAGCTGCGCGCCGTTAACATGAAGGTTGTTTCTTTGGCACCTGAGGTACTTTAACATTTTAAAGCAATAAGAAGTAATGAGCAAGTTACATATCAAGAAAAACGATACCGTGATTGTTCTGGCCGGTGAGGACAAGGGCAAAACGGGTAAGGTGCTGAAGGTCTTGGTAGACAAGCAAAAGGCTATTGTCGAGGGTGTGAACATCGTCAGCAAGAGCTCTAAGCCCAGTGCCAAGAATCCTCAGGGTGGCTTCGAGAAAGTAGAGGCTCCCATCCATATTTCTAATTTGAGTCTGATCGATCCGAAGAGCGGAAAGCCCACTCGCGTCTCAATCAAGCACGAGGGTAAGAACGTGATTCGCATCTCTAAAAAGTCAGGGGAGGAAATTAAGTAATGAATACAGCACAACTTAAAAAGACCTATGTCGAGCAGATTGCACCGGCATTGATGAAGCAGTTCAACTATACTTCGGCCATGCAGATTCCTGTCCTGAAGAAGATTGTGGTCAACCAGGGTCTGGGTGACGCTACACAGGACAAGAAAATCATTGAGGTGGCTATCAACGAAGTTTCAGCCATCTGTGGTCAGAAGGCTGTTGCCACTTATTCTAAGAAGGATATCGCTAACTTCAAACTCCGTAAGAAGATGCCCATCGGCGTGATGGTGACCCTTCGTCGTGAGCGTATGTATGAGTTCCTGGAGCGTCTCGTTCGCATCGCCCTGCCTCGTATCCGCGACTTCAAGGGTATCGAGAGCAAGTTCGATGGACGTGGCAACTACACTCTTGGCATTCAGGAGCAGATTATCTTCCCGGAGATTAACATCGATTCAGTAGATCGTATCCAGGGCATGAACATTACCTTCGTAACAACGGCTAAGACCGATGAGGAAGGCTATGCTCTGCTGAAGGCTTTCGGTCTTCCCTTCAAGAACGCTAAATAAGACAAAGAGAATATGGCAAAAGAATCAATGAAAGCCCGTGAGGTGAAGCGTGCCAAGCTCGTAGCCCGCTATGCTGAGAAGCGTGCGGCTCTGAAGAAGATTATCGCTACAGCCGACGTCACCACCGAAGAGGGTGCAATGGCAGCCTATGAAGCTGCTCGTAAACTGCAAGCTATTCCCCGTAACGCTAACCCAATCCGTCTGCACAACCGTTGCAAGATCACTGGTCGTCCAAAGGGATACATGCGTCAGTTCGGTCTTTCTCGTATCCAGTTCCGTGAGATGGCTTCAAGCGGTCTCATCCCTGGAGTGAAGAAGGCCAGTTGGTAAAGCAAAGCTACATTTTTTAATATTGTCGGGGGAGTCCCGATTAATTAAACTTTTATTTTTATGACAGATCCAATAGCAGATTTTCTGACGAGGTTGAGAAATGCAATCATGGCTCATCACCGTGTTGTGGAAGTACCAGCTTCAAACTTGAAGAAGGAAATCACAAAAATCCTCTTCGAGAAAGGTTACATTCTGAACTACAAGTTCGTAGAGGATGGACCTCAGGGCACTATCAAGGTGGCCTTGAAATATGATCCTGTGACAAGAGAGAATGCCATCAAGCATCTTAAGAGAGTGTCAACGCCAGGTCTTCGTAAGTACACTGGCTACAAGGACATGCCGCGTGTAATTAACGGACTGGGTATTGCCATTTTATCTACGTCCAAGGGTGTTATGACAGACAAGGAGGCCGCTCAGCAGAAGATTGGCGGAGAGGTTCTTTGCTACGTCTATTAATTATTGGAGGATAGAACTATGTCAAGAATAGGAAAATTGCCAATTAGTATTCCTGCTGGCGTAACTGTAGCACAGGATAAGGATGGTGTTGTTACCGTCAAGGGACCCAAGGGCGAACTCTCTCAGAAGGTAGATAAGTCAATTATCGTCAAGATTGAGAATGGACAGATTACGTTTGAGGTCGATGAGAAAAGCCCTGTCAATATTAAGCAGAAGCAGGCTTTCCACGGTCTCTATCGCGCACTCGTACATAATATGGTAGTTGGCGTGAGCGAAGGCTATAAAAAGGAAATGGAGCTTGTAGGTGTCGGTTATCGTGTGTCTAACCAAGGCAACCTCATCGAGTTCTCACTGGGTTATACACACCCCATCTTCATTCAACTTCCTAAGGAGGTAAAGGTTGAAACCAAGTCGGAGCGTAACCAGAACCCACAGATTATTCTCGAGAGTGCCGACAAACAACTTCTCGGACTCATCTGCGCTAAGATTCGTTCTTTCCGTATGCCTGAGCCTTATAAAGGAAAGGGTATTTTGTTCAAGGGTGAAGTCATCCGTCGTAAGTCGGGTAAGTCGGCTTCAGCTAAGTAATCTTATAAATTGAACATTGAACATTGAAAATTGAAAGATTATGACGACAAAGAAAGTAGAAAGACGAATCAAGATTAAATATAGAATTCGCAAGAGCGTTTTCGGCACTGCCGAGCGTCCCCGTATGAGCGTGTTCCGCAGCAACAAGCAGATTTACGTTCAGGTGATTAATGATTTGGAAGGTAAAACACTCGCATCTGCATCTTCACTCGGTCTTGAGGCTATGCCGAAGATTGAGCAGGCTGCCAAGGTTGGTGAAATCATCGCTGCCAAGGCACAGGAAGCTGGCGTGAAGGCTGTGGTCTTCGACCGTAACGGCTATCTTTATCACGGCCGTGTAAAGTCGCTCGCTGATGCAGCACGTAAAGGTGGACTTAATTTTTAAACGATTATGGCAATGAACAAAGTTAAAGCAAATAGTGACGTTGAACTGAAAGACAGACTGGTTGCCATCAACCGTGTTACGAAAGTGACTAAGGGCGGTCGCACCTTTACATTCGCAGCCATCGTCGTTGTCGGTGACGGCAATGGTATCATTGGCTGGGGTCTTGGTAAGGCAGGTGAAGTCACTGCTGCCATCGCCAAAGGTGTAGAGGCAGCTAAGAAGAACCTCGTGAAGATTCCCGTTCTCAAGGGTACGATTCCCCATGAGATGGAGGCACGTTTTGGCGGTGCACAGGTATTCCTGAAGCCTGCCGCTGCAGGTACTGGCCTTGTGGCTGGTGGTGCTATGCGTGCTGTACTTGAGAGCGTCGGTATTAAGGATGTGCTCGCTAAGTCGAAGGGCTCGTCTAACCCTCACAACCTCGTGAAGGCTACGATTGAGGCTCTCGCTCAGATGCGTGACCCCTATACCGTTGCCGGTACACGTGGAATCAGTATGGATAAAGTATTTAGAGGATAAAGGAGAACAGACTATGGCAACAATTAAGATTAAGCAGATTAAGAGTAAGATCGGTTATCCCGTTGACCAGAAGCGTACCCTTGAGGCTCTGGGACTTCACAAGATTTCCCAGGTTGTTGAGAAGGAAGATACTCCCGCCCTCCGCGGTATGATTCGCAAGGTTCATCATCTGGTGACCATTATTGACTAACAATAATCATTTATAATAGGAGAATTTGATTATGAAACTGAATAATTTGAAGCCTGCTGAGGGCTCTATACACTCTCGCCGTAGAATTGGCCGCGGTCCTGGTTCAGGTCTCGGTGGTACTTCTACCCGTGGTCATAAGGGTGCAAAGGCTCGTTCTGGCTATAAGAGAAAGATTGGATTTGAAGGTGGTCAGATGCCTCTGCAGCGTCGTGTTCCGAAGTCAGGCTTCAAGAACATCAACCACAAAGAGTACTTCGCTGTAAACCTTGCTACTCTGCAGCGTCTGGCTGAAGAGAAGAACCTCACCAAGATTGGTATTGCAGAGCTGGTTGCTGCCGGCCTCACCAATGGCAAAGAGCTGGTGAAGATTCTGGGCAACGGTGAGCTGAAGGCAAAACTCAATGTCGAAGCACATGCTTTCTCAAAGACAGCAGAGGAGGCAATCAAGGCTTTAGGTGGAAACGCAACAATAATCTAAACTTGACATGAAGAAGTTAATAGAGACACTGAAGAACATTTGGAAGATTGAGGATCTGAGGAGCCGCATCGGTATTACCATACTGTTTGTAGCAATCTATCGATTTGGCTCATTCGTCGTACTTCCTGGTATCAACCCTGGCATGCTGGATCAGCTGCAGAAGCAGACGGCAGGTGGCTTGATGTCACTGTTGGATATGTTCTCCGGTGGCGCATTTTCCAATGCATCAATCTTTGCACTTGGAATCATGCCTTACATCTCGGCTTCTATCGTGATGCAGCTTCTTGCTGTAGCTGTACCTTATTTCCAGAAGATGCAGCGTGAAGGTGAAAGCGGACGTAAAAAGATCAGCATGTACACTCGGTTCCTGACAGTAGCAATACTGGTGTTCCAGGCACCGAGTTACCTCATTAACCTGAAGATGCAGGCAGGTTCTGCTCTGGCAACGGGTATCAGTTGGTCAGTATTCATGTTCGTAGCCACCATTATTCTTGCAGCTGGAAGTATGTTCATCCTATGGCTGGGTGAGCGCATTACAGATAAGGGCATCGGAAATGGTATCTCAATCATCATCATGATTGGTATTGTGGCTCGTTTCCCACAGGCCATCATGCAGGAGTTCACTTCTCGCTTCACATCCCTCTCGGGTGGTGGCGTGATGTTCCTGATTGAGCTTATCATCCTCCTTGGAGTTGTTTGCGCAGCTATCTATCTGGTGCAGGGCGTTCGTAAAGTTCCTGTACAGTATGCCAAGCGTATTGTTGGCAATAAGCAGTATGGTGGTGCACGTCAGTACATCCCCTTGAAGCTGTTTGCTGCCAATGTGATGCCTATCATCTTTGCTCAGGCTATTATGTTCATCCCGCTGACCGTCATTCAGTACATGAATCCTGAGAATGCCAGCTGGGTGCTTCGTTCTCTGCTCGATCATCATAGCTGGTTGTACAACGTGGTGTTCGCTTTCCTGATCATTCTGTTTACATACTTCTATACGGCCATTACACTCAATCCTGCCCAGATGGCAGAAGATATGAAGCGTAACAATGGTTTCATTCCTGGGGTAAAGCCTGGTAAGGATACCGAGGAGTTCATTGACAATGTGATGTCACGTATCACGTTGCCTGGTTCTCTGTTCATCGCTTTCATTGCTATCATGCCGGCATTCGCAAGCTTGCTTGATGTACAAGATGCATTTTCACAGTTCTTCGGAGGTACCTCTTTGTTGATCTTGGTTGGTGTCGTTCTTGATACACTGCAGCAGATTGAGAGTCACTTGCTGATGCGTCACTACGACGGTCTGCTTGAGACAGGACGTATTCATGGTCGCGGAGGTGTTGCGGCATACTAAGGAATGAAGATATTTCTGAAGACAGAAGATGAGATTGAGCTGATGCGCCAAGCCAACCTACTTGTTGGGCGAACGCTTGGTGAGTTGGCAAAGCATATAAAACCTGGTGTAACGACCCTCCAGTTGGATAAAATTGCCGACGAATTCATTCGCGACAATGGAGCTATCCCGACTTTCAAGGGATTTCCGAATCCTTATGGGGGGCCGTTCCCCGCAAGCATTTGTACATCGGTCAACGATGTCGTGGTTCACGGGGTGCCAAGCGATAAGACTGTTCTGAAGGAAGGTGATATCATCTCCATTGACTGCGGAACTCTTCTTAACGGTTTTAACGGTGATTCTTGCTATACGTTCTGCGTTGGCGAAGTCACAGAGGAGGTAAAGCAGTTGTTGCGTACTACTAAGGAATCGCTTTACAAGGGCATTGAGCAAGCCGTGCATGGCAAGCATGTGGGTGATGTGAGCTCAGCGGTTCAGGAGCATTGTGAAACTCAAGGCTATGGTATTGTCCGCGAACTGACCGGACATGGCATTGGACGAGAGATGCATGAAGATCCTCAGGTGCCTAACTACGGGCGACGCGGCAATGGAGTGATGCTGAAGGCCAACATGTGTATAGCCATCGAACCGATGGTCACAATGGGCAAGCGTGATATCTATCTTATGCCTGACAGGTGGAGCATCTGTACTAGAGACGGAAAGCCTGCAGCGCACTATGAACATACAATCGCAATTCGCCGCGGAAAGGCAGAAATCCTTTCTTCGTTCGAAGAAGTAGAAACATTTGAAGGAAAACTTTACTAACAGCAAAGCATGGCAAAACAATCCGCTATTGAGCAGGACGGAACAATTATTGAAAGCCTATCAAACGCAATGTTCCGGGTAGAACTTGAGAATGGAGTGCAAATTATAGCTCACATCTCAGGAAAGATGAGAATGCACTACATCCGCATCCTGCCAGGTGACAAGGTGAAGGTCGAGATGAGCCCATACGACCTGACTAAGGGTAGAATCGTGTTCAGATACAAATAAAACAAATAAAGCAATATGAAGACAAGAGCATCATTGAAGAAACGTACACCCGACTGCAAGATTGTACGTCGCAAAGGTCGTCTGTTCGTTATTAACAAGAAGAACCCCAAGTACAAGATGCGTCAGGGTTAAAATGTTAAATTTGCATAACAAAGGTGGGAAATATGATTTTATTTCCTTACCTTTGCATGCTTTTTAGCAGAAAATCGATTTTTTATTTATTATTTTTCATCATTTTATTAACAAATGGCAATAAGAATTGTTGGAGTAGATTTGCCCCAGAACAAGCGTGGCGAAATCGCATTGACCTACATCTATGGTATAGGTCGAAGTAGTTCAGCAAAGATATTGGACAAGGCC
>JAEEGH010008363.1_pt1 | contig 24505 bp, 17 predicted proteins | sample 9134181 | NCBI WGS metagenome assembly JAEEGH01 (sample SAMN16246544, study PRJNA631951) | gut metagenome | biome: gut microbiome; feature: rumen; material: DP-attached | host: Bos | place: Iran: Karaj | collected 2018-10
AGCCAAAGCCGCGTCTGACATAAAACGCCTCTATTTAAAATATAACCGATAATTGCTGTGTCGTCAAGGAATAATCGTTGTTAGATTATTTCTTGCTGGCGGAGTGTTTAGAAGTGGATCTTTTAGGTCGTTTTTTGAAGATGTCTTCGATGGTTTTATGAATAGAAGCTTGAAGTTCGGATTTTAGGTAGGCAAAGTTGAATGCATCTGATTCGGCAGAATCGTTTTTTGCCAATAATTCGGCTGGAGTAACGCGAAGCGATTCAGCTAATTTTACGAGTGTTTTGTCGCTTACCCAAGTTCTGCAGCCTTCTATGTCGTTTATAGTTTGAGCGGAGAGACCTGTTTCTTCCGCGAGTTTTTCTTGAGTTAAATCGTATCTTTTTCTTTGTTGCTTTATATTTTGTGACAGTATTTCTCTTAATTCTGTCTGATTCATGTCTATAATTCTACGGTAAAAGTAAGTCTTGACAAGTTGATAATACCGTAATAGAGTATAACTAATAACAAGTCTTGTATATTGGTGGTATTTTGGTAAATTTGGAGGCAGTTTATGAAAAAATTCATAATTATAATAGGCTTTCTTGTCTGTTTTTGTTCATTATCAGTCTTTGCTCAAGGACTAAAAGACGGAAACCAATTTATTAATGAAAACATTGGAGGTTTTTCTTTTATATGTGGTTCTATAGATGCTGATGGTATGCCTGCTGTAGTGGATAAAGGTGCAAGCGTAGTCATAGGAGCTTATGCTCCTTTGGACAGCATTATGTATTTAATACCATTTGCATATGAATCAGATGCGCTTGAGTTTATTAAAGCTTATTTGGCGTTGGCTAGTTTTGCAAGAGGTGGCCTTGTTGTTGAAAGTGCAGGGGGAGTAATAGATTTAATAAAAGATTATACAAAAAAACGATATGGAGAATTTGTGATTGACGGAGTAATTTTTTGTTGGACTCCTATAACTTATGGAAAGGAGTCTGAAAAATGAAAAAAAGATAATGAAAATCACATGTTTATTATTTCTATTCTTTTACAAATAACTGTTTGTGGACAGAGAAATTTAATAAAACACATATCTTTCGAATTGTGACAAGGGAAGATGAGGTTTGAAAATGAGTCGAAAAGGTCTTGGTAACAATGAAATTCTTGCTTTGCTTGTTCTAGGAATCATTTATGGTATCGGATATGTTATAAGTGTAATATTTTCCTTTATCGCAGAAGCAATTGAAAAATTCAGTAAAATGGTTAAGAACGCTGTTGACCAAGTCAATTTGTTTTTTCTACGCTATTGGGATAATGGCGTGATTCCTGTTGCTTTGATAATTTTATTATTCATAATTATTTGTGTAATAGTTCTGATTGTTGCCTTAAAAATAAAAAAACAGAAAAAGATTAGAATCGAAGAAGATCTACGACAAAAGAAAATTTTAGAAGAACAAGAACAGATGGAAAGGGAAGAGCTTGCTTTGAGGGAGTATATAAAAGAGCAAGAAATCTTGCGGGAAAAAGAAGCCGAGACGCTTAGAAAAAAAATAGGTAGAGTTCGAGTAAGTGATGACATACAGGATTATGTTATTTCAAGACGGGATTATGCTCGTGGAAATGAAAAAGAAGCTATATACCGAAAAAGATTTATGCTTGATTTGTTAAAAGTATTTGGAAATAAATGCGCGATTTGTGGAAGGTCTGACAATGGTTTTGACCTAGACCATTTTATTATCCCCAAAAATTATGGCGGGAATTTTGTTCTTATGCACAAGGACGGATATTTGGTGAATAATGCTGTTCCTCTTTGCCAAACCTGTAACAGATCGAAAAGCGATGAATCCTATGAAGAAATATTTGCATCTGAGGAAGAACTGTATGAAGTCTTAAAGAAAAATAAAAAAATGACAGTAATGATAAATGATGATGAGGATTTCTGTGAGACAATAAAAAGTCTTTAATTTTTTACATGTCTTAGGTTGACGACCTATTGATTGTATTCAATCCAATTTCTTTGCAGTTATGCGCGAAAACAGCAATTGACAGCATATTAAGCAATAATGGGATGACAAAAAGCGGGGTGTTTCCGCTTGTTAATAAAGTTGAGGTTTTGAACGCTTCTAGCCAGCTTTTATTATGCATAAACATCTCAACTCCTGTTATTCCCGCAACGTTTGCAATGGCGATAATAGTAGTTGTAATAACAGTGAAGAAAAGGAACTTCATAGCCCCTTCTATATCAGCCCAAAAATCTCTTTCGCCTGTTTCAGACGCATTTGGACCGCGTTGGATATAAGGCTTTATCATTTTTGAAACTTTTGGAATAAAAACAAACGGAATGACAAGCAAAAATACAATGAAAATAAGGCCACTGACAAAACTGCCAAAGCACAACAAACGTGAAAACAAGGAAACTATTGGCAATTGTTGTTCATTATCGAGATTTGAAAATGTTATGCGCGTTAAGCCCAAATTTATAAGCAACGTAAAAATGGACAAACCAAATATTGACAATGGCATTTCTTTGAAATGCTTAGTTATTACATAAATCAGAATTATAATACACCACATGTATTCTCCCCAAACAACTGACTCCATGTCAATTAATGGGAGTGGAACTCCAATCATTAACAGCAATGCCATTACTAAAAACAACGCTTCGATTACTAAAAGAAATATTTGTCCGACTTTTTGTTCTCTCATTTTCACCCTCCGCTACCTTCTTCGGTCGATGCCGCGCTCCTTGTAGAATCTTTCTTTTTCGGAATACATGTCGGCGTCGGCAATGTGTTCCAAGTCGTCGATTGAGGCGGACTTGTGGCTTTGCGCCTGGGCGTAGCCGATTGACATTGTCATTTCTTCTGTGTGCATGCCGTGCCACTCGGAGGCTTTTTTCTTGATTTCTTCGCGGATTGATTCGGGGTTTTTAACGGAAACGATGGCCATAAACTCATCGCCGCCTGTTCTGTAAACTTTGCCGAAGTTTCGGACGGAAAGCGCAAGGCAGTCGGCCGCTCCCTTTATAAGCTCATCGCCGGCGGCGTGGCCCTTTGTGTCGTTGACGGTTTTCAATCCGTTCACGTCGATTGAAAAAATAACCAAGTCTTCGGGCGCTCCCTTAAGCCTGTATTCCTCCAAGTCTTCCTCGTAGCATCTTCGGTTGTAAAGGCGCGTCATTTCGTCGGTCATCGAAAGGCGGATCAAGTGCTCCTCGCGCTGTTTTTCTTCGTCAACGTTTCTTGTCGTGTAAATTACTTTGTTGGGGATTCCGTCAAGGGTTGAGTCGACCGTAATGTATTGCGCGCGGAACCAGCCGGAGACCACGTCGATAAAGTCGGCCGAGATGAGCTTTTTGTGAGAAAGGCGAGCGCGAACGGTTTTTATGTTCGTGAAGGTCAAGAAAGAATCCAGCTGGTCGGGCATGACTTGGTCTTTGATTCTTTGATTCATGATTGTGTGTGTCTGGGCCTTCATGTCGATTCCGCGCTTTTTCTTTTCGGGATCGCGCAAGGGCATTTCGGTATTGTCGATAAAGTTGATCAAGTTTACGTTGTCGTAGATTTCGACCATTGAATTCAAGAGCTCAAGCTTTTCGCCCATGTCTTCTTCGTGGCTCTTGATCGTTTCGTATTGCATGAATAGCGTTCCAAAATAATCTTTTGCAAGCTTTGCGATTGTGTAGCCGGCCGTGAACATTATCAAGGTCTCGATTGTAAAGCCTCCGATTCTGTCCAAAAAGAAGTCAAGGCTGTTTTCGTACTTTGAATTGAGCGCCGCGTGATAGGGAGCGGTAAAGTATGTTGACGCGAACATAAGCGCGTAGTTGAGGGCGGTTGAATAAGCGTAAATCATCTTGTCGACAAAAAGCAAGCTTAAAAGCGGAACCAAGAACCATGTCAAAAGAATGTTGACGTGGCTGCAAGACATGTACACGATGATCGCGTCCAAAGCCGTAAGCGCGAACACGCTGGTGACAATCGATTGGGGAAGCTTCTTTAATAATATTTTATGAGCGATTGCGAGCGCCGCGACAACGCCGGAGATGATCAAGCAAGTCGAATATTTTATGTCTGGAAAAAAGTCGGTCTTTATTCCCAGCGCGATTGCAGGGCCCGCTATGATAAAGAAAAACAAGGCGCGGTTTAGATAGCCGTTCACCCTTATTCTGTTCTTTACGATAAAGTCGCTGATGCTTTTGCTTTCTCTAATTGCGCTTGCCATAAACATTCTCCTTGCAAATAATATTTATCCCAGCTTTTCCGCCGCTTCTTCCCATTGGGCGTTGAGCGCGTCCAGTTCGGCGGAGGCGGCCGCGATTTGCTTTTGGACTTCGGTGGCCTTGGCGCCGTTGGAATAAACGGCGGGGTCGGACATCTTTTCTTCCAGCGCTTTTTTGGCGGCTTCCTTTTCTTCTATTTGCGCGCCAAGGCTTTCGACCAAACGCTCCAGGCGCTTGCGTTCGTTGGCGGCTTTCTTTTGCTCTTCCCAGCTAATCGCGGCCGCGGATTTTTGGCTTGCGTCCGATTTTTGCGAGGCGGGGGCGGGAACCGTTCCGCCTGCTTCGGAAGCGACGCGCTCCAAGTAATACTCGTATCCGCCCAGAAAGTTTCTTGCATGTCCTGGAGTGAGTTCCAAAACGCGCGTGGCCAAGTCTTGGATAAAGCCGCGGTCGTGGCTTACAAAGACTACCGTTCCGCCAAAATCTTTTAACGCCTCCAAAAGGGCGTCCTTGCTTCCCATGTCCAAGTGGTTGGTCGGCTCGTCAAGAACCAAAAAGTTTATCGGCTTTAGCAAAAGGCGCAAGAGGGCCACGCGCGACTTTTCGCCGCCGCTTAGAACGTCAAGGCTTTTGAATACGTCGTCACCGCGGAACAAAAATGAGCCCAGCATGTCGCGCGCCTTGGGAACCAATTCCAGCGGGCAAATATTTTCTATCGATTCCAAAACGGATTCTGTTCCCTTTATCGTCTCGGCGTTGTCCTGGCTAAAATAGCCGATTTGGACGCCGGAGCCGGGAATCAATTCTCCGCTAAAGTCTTTGTCAACGCCCGCGATTATTCTAAGCAGCGTTGACTTTCCCGCGCCGTTGTGGCCCACGACTACAAGGCGTTCGCCGTTTTCTATTTGCAAGTCCAGGTTGTCCAAAACTTTTGTCTTTCCGTCGTAGCTTTTTGTCACGCCGTTGGCCCTAAAAACCAATTGGCCGGAATGCGGCGCGGGTGGAAACTTAAAGTGAATCTTTTTTAGCGAGTCGGGAATTTCTATCGGAACGATTTTGTCCAACATCTTTTGCCGGCTTTGCGCCTGCACGGCTTTGGAAGCTTTGTAGCCAAAGCGGTCGATGAAAGACTGCAAGTGGGCGATTTCTTCCTGCTGCTTTTGGTATTCGGCAAGCAAAGTCTTTAATTCCGACTCGCGGACTTTTTCGTAGTTGGAATAATTTCCGGGGTAGCGCTTTAGCTGTCCGTTAAAAAGTTCGTAGACTTCGTTGATCGTTACGTCCAAAAAGTAGCGGTCATGGCTTACCAGCAAAAAGCCGCCATTAAAATTTTGCAAAAACGATTCAAGCCAATCGCGCGCTTCGATGTCCAAATAGTTTGTGGGCTCGTCGAGCAAAAGAATGTCCGGCCCTTGCATCAAGGCTTTGGCAAGCGCGATTCTCATTTGCCAGCCGCCGGAAAATTCGTCGGTCATTTTTGTAAAGTCCGCGCGCGAAAATCCAAGGCCAAGCAAAACGCTTTCGGCAAAGGCGTCGCGGCGGTACCAGCCTGAATCTTCCAGTCTTGCAAGTAGGGCGGCGTGGCGTTCTAGCAATTCGGCGCTGTTGGAAGGATTGCTTTTTAGAGCCTCGCCGATCGAGTCAATCTCTTCTTGGATTTTGTAGCCGTACTCAAAGGCGCGGTCGGCTTCTTCAATCAAAGTGGAACCGGAGTGGGTAAGGCCTGACTGCGGAAGGTAAACGATTCGCGCGTCTTTTTGCGCCACGCGCTCTCCGCCGTCGGGCTCTTGAAGGCCGGCCATGATTTTTATCAGCGTTGACTTTCCCGCTCCGTTGGCTCCCGTAAGCGCGGCCTTTGTTCCTGTCTTTAAGTTTACGCTAACGTCGTCGAGAATTTTTTTGTCGCCAAACGAAAGCGACACTTTTGAAAATTGAACAAAGGCCATCTTGCCGCTCCGCCGTTCCTATCGGCTAAAGAAAATGACGATCGGGCTCTTTGACTGGCTTTGCGCGACGTTGTTCTTTATCATCGCGTCGCTCGCGTCTTCCAGCGTAAGTCCGTTCGGAGAATTCTTGTAGAAGAAGTTGACTTCGTTGCTTGTGTTGTCAAAAACAAAGGTCAACATTCCGTCAAAGCGTTTTTGCAAGTCGGGGTTGAGCAAGTACTTGATTGAAACTTTTCCCTTGCCCTTTGCGTTTTCAGAAATCACGTTGGGCACAAGGAGCGAGTAGTTGTTCCAGTTGAACGTTCCGTTTCCTGTGAATGTCAGCGTTCCATAATTGGCGGAACGGAAGGAGTCAACCTTATAAAGTTTTTGCATCTCCGCTTCGCGGCGCTCTTGCTCCGCCTTGATGATGTCGTCGATGTTGTAGTCGGCGGAGATCGTGACAAAGGTGTAGGCCTCGGGCTTGTTGTCGTTGCCCGTGTAGTTGACTACAATTTGGTTTGCGTCGCGGATGATCATTTGGAAAGGCGTTCCGTTAAAGTCGTAAACCTTGTCGCGGACTTTTGTGATGCCGGCGTAGTTCGCCGTTCTGTAGCGGCCGGCGATGTTGATGGAAACCTTTCCGCTTTCGACGCCGGTGTCAAAGCCGTAAGCGCCTTTCATCGTTTCCAAGTCGATCGTGTTTTCTTCCAACATGCGCTGGTAGCTTTCCGGGTGCCACTTGGCTTGCAGGACTTGGTTCAAGATCGCGTCCTCGTCCTCGGCCGGAGCCTCTTCGATTTGGCCGCCGACAATCTTTCCGCCTTCGCCCGTTTCAAAAATCAAAAGATTGTGCGAAAAGCACCAGCCCTGGGTTCCGCCCGTTGTCAAAACGCAAAGCCAGTCGCCCTCAAGCTTTTCGCCCGAGTGCATGATTACATCCTGGCCCTTTCCCTTGTAAAGGATTTTGACCACCTCGTCTTTGTGCAGGCGGTACTTTTGCTTTGAAGTGTTGACGGGATCGGCGCGAACGGGAAGTCCGTCGATTTTAATCTTGGCGTACTTGTGCTGGAACTCCGCGTATTTTTGCGCGGCTTTCATCGCCTTCTTTTTTGAGACGGGCTGGGTCAGCTGCCAAAGGGGAACCTCAAGGTTTTCCTTTGATCCCGGAAGCCCGATTACGTAAACGTGGCTGATGTTTGACTTAAAGTAAACTTTTACGATTTGTCCGTCCTGCAAGTTGTTTTGCGGAATGTCCCAAAGCAAAACAGAGTGTCCGATGGAACGGTGGCAAGAGGCCAAAATCAAGGCGCAAGCGAGCGCAAAAAAAATTCTTTTCATAGAAAACAATTATACCACGCTTCGCGTGGTTTTGCTAGTGGTAATATATACTGCCCGCTCACGCGGGCTACTGGCAATAGCGCTTTTTTCCGCCTTGCTTTTTCCTTGGAACTGTCGTATACTAAAAATGCAATCATTCGGAGGCAAATTATGAACGTTTTGGTTATTGGCGGAGCGGGCTACATCGGAAGCCACGTAGTAAAGGAATTGAACAAGCAGGGGCACAAGGTTACGGTTTTTGACAACCTTTCTAGCGGCCTGCGCCAGAATCTCTTCAAGCAAAACGGATTCATTCATGGAGACATTCTCATAAAGGAACAGTTGGACAGGGCCTTCGCGCAGGGCTTTGACGCCTTTATCCACTTGGCGGCCTTTAAGGCGGCGGGCGAATCGATGGTCAGCCCCGAAAAGTATTCTGTAAACAATATCACCGGAACGCTGAACATCATCAACAGCGCGGTTGAGCATGGCTGCAAGCGAATGGTCTTCTCCTCCAGCGCGGCGGTTTTTGGCGAGCCCCAGTATTTGCCGATTGACGAGGCCCATCCCAAGAACCCCGAAAACTATTACGGATTTACAAAACTCAAGATAGAAGAATTCATGGCTTGGTACGAAAAGCTCCGTGGCCTCAAATTCGCCGCGCTGCGCTACTTTAACGCCGCCGGTTATGACGTGGACGGAGAGATTTACGGCCTTGAGCAAAATCCCGCCAACCTCCTTCCGATAATTATGGAAGTTGCCTGCGGAATGCGCGAGAAAATGAAAATCTTTGGAAACGACTACGACACCCGCGACGGAACTTGCATCCGCGACTACATTCACGTTACCGACTTGGCCGTCGCCCACGTAAAGGCCTTGGAGTACATCGCCAAAAACGACAAGAGCCTTACGGTAAACCTTGGAAGCGAAAAGGGCACCACCGTAACCGAAATGGTTGAGGCCGCCCGCCGCATCACCGGAAAGCCCATCCCGGCCGACTACGCCGAGCGCCGCCCCGGAGACCCGGCAAGCCTGGTAGCCAGCGCCAAGTACGCCGCCGACGTTTTGGGCTGGAAGGCCCAGCATTCCGACGTGGACACCTTGCTGGAAACTACGTATAAAGCGTACAATAAGTGGTTGGGGCGATAAAGTTTTAGTTAACAAGAAACGGCGCGAAGGCGCGGACAGCATCGCGGAAACACTCTGTTTTGCGCTGCCGCGCTAGCGGCAGGTGGGATAGTTACAAGCGCAAACAGCGTGTAGCGACGCTAGCTAGCGGTTCCGTGATGCTGGCCGCAACTGGGAGCCGTTTTTTTTTGTTTTTTAATCTTTTTTCACCACAAACAGGTATTCCCTTACGTGGATGTCGCGGCCGGAGAGGTTTCGGCTTCCGCGGAAGGTATTGTAGGGAATTTCGACCGTTTTTAGGCTGCCGTAGCGTTTTAGCATTGCCGTCATCTGCGGCATTGTGATAAAGCCTTCCGAATTGTAGGAAATAATCACGAATTTTGCGTCTAAGGCCGCGACGATCCTCTCCAAGGAGGCCAGCGCGAGCTTTGCCTTGTTGAACTGCGAATGGTTCCAGTTTTGGACGATTCCGCTTACGGGGCTTAGCTCGGCGTCGATTTTGTTCTTTACAAGCAAGTTCAGCATAAAATAGTTGGAGCCGTAGGGGTGCTGGTTGTAGGGCGGGTCAAGGTAGGCTAGGTCCAAGCCCTTCAATTTGGCGGCCAAAGCCTCCGCGTCTTCCTGGAACAGTTCGCGCTGGCAGTCAAAAGCGCTAAAAATCGGCGGCTCAAGTTCCACCCGGCCCAAAATTCGCTTTAAGGCGTCTTTTCCCGCTCCGCCAAAGCAGCCAAGACCCGTGTTTTTGTCCTTGTAAAAGCCCTTAAAGACCCCGCTTGTGTTCACGTGGACCGACGCTTGGGTCAAAAGGGGGGCCAAAAAGAACTTTTTTAGGTCTGGAGGGCATTCGCTGTCTATCAGGGAACGGTAGGTGTCCAGCAAAAGCGCGTTTTGCCGCGTGTAAAAGACCCTCTCGCCTGCCTTGATGTCGGAGTCGTCTTGCGGGGCGTAGTTTTGCGCGATGATTCCGGGCGTTTTTTTGCGGGCGCTGGCGTTCAGGATGGCTGACCGGACGGAAGCGTACTCTTTTTGCGGAAAATCCTTTACATTTGTAAGGTAACAATCGTTCAAAATGTAGGAATAGGCTTCCAAATCGTTTGCGATTATCTTTTTGGCGGAACGCTTTAAAAGCCGCGCCACGATTCCCGAGCCGGAAAAAAGGTCGGCGCAAACAAGCTTTTTCTTTCCCAAAGCCTTTTGAACGGCCTCAACCTGCGCCTGAATGTCGGCCAAAAGGGCGCGTTTGTTTCCAATGTATGTAATTATTTGCTTTGTAAGAAAATCCGGGTTTTCTTGCGCCTTTTTGTCCGCCATCGGTTGCCGCCTAAACGCTCAGAATGTATTCGCGCAAAAAATGGTTTCCGACCATAGCCTCGGCCATGAATTCGGTGAACGTCTTAAAGCGCAGGGGCTTTTCAAACTCGCGGCCCAGCTGGATAACGTCCGCGCCGTCTTCCTTTTCGTAGGTGATGAGGTATTTTTGCTTTTGGTGAACGAATTCGACCTCGCGCTTGGTTTCCACCATCTCGCGCAGCTTTTCCAGCGTCATGCCGCCATTCTATCCCCTTTGCGTTCCTTGTTCAAGTGTTGACAATAGAAGAAAACCGCGCTAAAATTGTTTAGTTATTATTGTAAAGTTGGGGATAGTGTAATAAAGTTATGAAAAAAGAAAAGTCTGAAGGCGAAAAGTCTATTCGCGTAAAGCATCCAATTGGCATCACGCTTGCCCTCATTATTGGACTTATTGTTGTCATCTCGCTTGGCACAGTAACATTCCTTAACAGCTACTTCCAAAGCAAGGACGCGCGCCTTACCGCCGAGGAAAACAACCTTACGATTAACTCTCGTTCCGCGTCTTCGATCGAGGAACGCCTTAACACGATAAGGTCAAACGTTTTCCAGCTTTTGGATTTGCTTAGCGTCGTTTCGGGCGGAAGGAACTCAGCCCTTTCGCGCCAGGCGCAATCCTTCTTCTTTGAGCGCAACCCCGACATCGCTTCAATCTACGTTTTGTCAGCCGACAGCGTGGAGGGCAACAACTCCAGCGACATAAGAATGGTCAACAGCCGCTTCTTCATTTCAAACGAAATTGACGAAAGCGTTCAGGAACAATTTTTTAGAGACAACCAAGACATAATCCGCCGCTCGTGCGCGGGCGAAACGATCGCCGCCAACGCAAGCCCCTTGTTTGGCCGCAGCGCCTTGTGCCTTATGATTCCGTACCAAGAGAACGGACGCGACCAAACTTGCTGCGTTACGTTCAGCGCCGAAAGCCTTGCCGAGATTTTGGGTACTGGTTCCCTCAACACCAGCTTTATGATCAACGACAGCGACGAGCTTTTGGTTCACCCCGACAGCGACAGAATCATCCGCGGCGAAAGCATGAAGAATTATCCGCTTGTAAAGGAAATGCGCGACAACAACCAGAACAACGACAGCGCGCGACAGATTCCTTTTAACGACATCGACGCGGAGACTTCAAAGAAAGTTCCTTACTACGGAGCCTACCAAAAGCTTCCGTTGGCGGATATCGTTGTCATGACAATCGTTCCCTTGGACAACGTTCTTGAGGGAGCGAGAACGGCTACAAAAAACAACTTTTACTTGACAGCCGCCATCCTCTGCATATCGATCATCCTTATCTTGTTCTTTGCCCGCTTTGTGATTTCGCGCCCCTTGCGCCGACTTTCGCTCGCGGCCTACGAGATTCAAAAAGGAAACTTTAACACTCCGGTAATCTCCCGACTTAACTTTGAGCGCGGAGACGAAATCGGCGTTCTTAACAGAGGAACCCGCGACGAGCAAGAGTTCTTGAACACGTTCGCCAAGTTCACCAACCAAGGCGTAGCCAAAGCGATCGCCACTAAATCCATCGACTTTGAGCCGCACCTTAAGGACTGCACAATCTTCTTTAGCGACATCCGCGGCTTTACAAAAATCTCAGACGGCTTTAAGGCTCGCTTTAACGAAGAGTCCGCCGCCGAAATCATCACCTTCCTTAACGACTACATGGGCCGCATGGTTAACTGCGTTACGCTCAGCCACGGTAACATCGATAAGTTCGAAGGCGACGCCATCATGGGCGTTTGGGGAATCTTGCGCGAAGACGACCTTAGCTTTGAAAAGCTTCCCGACACTGACCCCAAAAAGAAAGAGCTTACAATCGAGCACGCAAGGCATGTCAAAGAAGACGCCATCAACTGTATCCGCGGCATCATCGCCATGCGCTACGCTCTTATGGAATACAACAAGGCGGCCGAGATCTTTACTAAAGAGCACGCCAACGAGCCTCGCGCCCGCTACAAGCCGCACATCCAAATCGGTTGCGGCATCAACACAGGCCGCGTAACAGCCGGCGTTATGGGCGGCGGCGAAAAGATGGAATATACCGCCATCGGCGACGCGGTAAACTTTGCCAGCCGAACCGAAGCCACCAACAAGCCTTGCGGCACAGACATCTTGATTACCGAAGACACATACAATCTTATTAAGATGGATTACATCCGCTGCGAAGAAAACCACTTTAGGTTGCCCGACGATTTGGCCAACGACGAAATCGTCGTCGAGCGCATTCCCGTTACGATCGAAGTTAAGGGAAAGGGCGAGCAGCACTTCTACGGCGTAGTAAACATGCCGCGCTTTGACATTGAAAAATTCTTCCAAGGTTCGGATCCCGACTTTAAGGTTGACCCGGACTGCGCCCGCGCGGTTGGACCTCGCGGACCAAAGAATATGAAGGAAGTTCGAGAACTCTTGGGCATTCCGACTCCAGATTTTGAAAAGGTGAATTTAAATGAAGAAGAAAACAAAACTGTCGTCAAGCCAAGCTGACGCAGTCGCCTTTGAGCGATTTCACCTTTCCAAGAATTCTCTGTTTGTTCCGTTCATCCTTACCGTGCTTTTTTGCGCGATGGGAGCGGCAGCAAACATTTGGCTTTTCTGCAAGTCATACTTTATGGCGATGAGCCGTTTGGACCAAACGCCGATCGCTACGATTACGTTCAAATACAAAGCCGCGCAAAGAAAATTCATCGACCGCAACTTGTGGACGCGACTTGTCCAAAACTCTCCGGTTTACAACGGAGACACTTTGCACACCGGCGAGCTTAGCGAAGCCACCGTTCACTTTACCGACGGAAACGAAATGGAGCTAAGCCAAAACACAATGGCCCAGGTCTTCTTGCACGAAGACCAGTCGTTTGGCGCCGAGTTGACCGAAGGTTCCGCGGTAATCGACTCTAGCGGAGCCGAAAACGGAATGAGCTTTAGCGTTGGCGGAACCAGCGTGGAAATCCAGCAGGGAGCGTCAGTGGCCGCCGAGATTGCGGGCGACGCTGTTCAGGGCGGAGGCGTGGCCTTGCGCTTGCTTAACGGACGCGCGACTGTAGAAGGAACGGCGCTTTCTCAAGAAGACGCGGTTATCCTTGGACAAAACGGAAGCGTAAAGGCTTTGCCGCTTAGCGTAAAGAGCCCGCGCCCCGACCAAAAATTCTTGTTCCACGAAGGAAAGGCCACGCCGGTTAAATTTAGCTGGAAGTCCGTCCGCTTGGAAGAAGACGAAGACTTGCTGCTTGAAATTTGCGACAAAAAAGATTTTGCCGAACCCGCCCACCGCATTTACGCCAACGGTTTGAACGACCTTACCGTAGACTTGGAAGGCGGCGCTTGGTACTGGCGCTTGCAGTCAGTGAACAAGGGAACAACAGAAGTAAGGAACAGCGAACGCAACGCCTCGGGCCGCTTGCAAACGCTTTTTTCTCCGACGCCGGAATTGATTACGCCTGTAAACGAATACTCTTACTATTATAGAACGCGCACTCCGTCCGTCCGCTTGATTTGGTCGGACAGCCAGTACGCCACTTCTTACTTGCTTGAAATTTCAAGAAGGGAAGACCTGAGGCAGCCGATTGTAAGCCAACGCTCCGCCACAACGTCTAGCATCATCTCGACCTTGCCGGCTGGAACTTACTATTGGCGCGTAACGCCCTTCTTTACAGTAAACAAAGTGGGCCTTGCCGCTCCCAGTGAAATCCACACCTTTACCGTAGAGCGCCGCGGCGAGCTTACCGCTCCGCAGTTGTTGTCTCCGACGGCAAACGGAAGCGTGGACATTTCCGCGGAAGTAGGACCCGCGCATTTTTCTTGGAAGAACGAAAACGAAGCGGCTTCTTACCGCGTAAAGATTTTTAAGGAAGGCCGCTCCGCCAGTCCTTTGATCAACCAAGTGACCAACAAGAACTTTTTGGAAGTCATTCCGGCCAGCGTAAGCTTGGGCGAAGGAAAATGGTTCTGGAGCGTAGCGCAAATTGACGACGAAGGAAACGAGTCAAAGCCCAGCGAAGAGCGAATGTTCTACGCGCAAAGAGGAAAGCTTTTTGTGCGCGCAATCGAGCCGCAGGAAGGCTACCGCGTCGCCAACACATTCGCAGCCGACATGAAGTTCACTTGGAAGAAAAACCTTCCGGACGACTTTGTCAACACATTGCAAGTTTCAACCAACCCCAACTTTACCAACATAGTTTACCAGGCAAAGGTTGTGGGCAACAGCGCCTCGTCGATTCCGTTTGCCGAAGCGCGCTACTATTGGAGAATACATTCAAAGAACGACGCGGGAATGGTTTTGGACACGCAGGCCAAATCGTTTGAGGTATTGCCGCAGCTTTCGGCGCCAACAGTTTTGGCTCCGATCGGCCGCGCCGTCGTCCATCCCGACAGTCCTTACGCCTTTAGATGGCAGGACGTTGACGGAGCGGACTTTTACAAGCTTGCGATTTACAGGTCTAGCGACGGCGAGCTTGTTTACGAAGACAACTTGTACCAGCTTGGCGTTGAAATCCCGATGTACGACGCGCCCGGCTTTGTTGACAGAACTTCTTACCGCTACGAATTGCAGGCACGCGCCAACGCCATCGAAGGCAAGGCCAGCCGCCGCAACGGACGCTTGGCCGAAGGAAACTTCTTGCTTGTAAAGATTAGGCCGGTAGACGTTATCGCTCCGGCGCGCGACTCTGTTGTGGAAGGCGTTGACGCCGTAATGAAGCCGCTCAACATTCGCTGGTCTTCTGTAGAAGAGCCGATTAAGAGCCAGATTGTAATCAGCAAGGTTGACGGAAAAGACAGAACGCCGCTTTTGCGATACCCCGACGGAGTTTCTTTTGAAACAGGAAAGCCAAAGGCTCCGTACAACGTTAACATCGAGCTGCCCGACACGTTTGACGACGGCAACTACGAGCTTGTCGTTTACGCGGAAACAAGCGACGGCTACGACATTTCCAACACCGACGTAAAGAACATCGGCCGCTTTAAGATTACGCCCGTGGCTCCGCTCAACTCAATCAGCTCGCTTAGCGTAACGCCAAGAACGATGAACGCCGAATACTTGATGGTTGAGACAAATCCGCGCAACTTTACGTTCGCTTGGTCGGCTGTAAAAGACGCCACCCATTACTTGGTTCAAGTAAACGACAAACGCGGAAAGCCGCTGCTCCCCCGAATCGAAGTCAAGGGAACTTCTTACAAGTTTGACTTCCTTGCGGTAGAGGACGAAAAGATAAAAGAAAAATTGATGAACGGAACCTTCCAAGCCGCGGTTCAAGCCGTAAGAAAGATTGACACCAACAAGGATGGAAAGGTGGACAAAATATTGCAGCGCAGCCCCGTCAAGACGCAAAACTTTACCGTTGACGTAGGCGACCCCAAAAAGGCGCGCGGAAAGAAAGGAGCCAAGAACCCCTATGGACTTTAAGCGCCTTTTGTTAGCCGCAATGATTCTTCTCTTGATTGGCCCTGCCGCTTTTGCCAAGTCGCAAAAGAAAAAGGCCGTTAAATCAAGCGCCGTCGCCGCGGCCGAAAAGAAAGCCGCGGAAAAGAAGGCAAAGGAAAAGGCCAAGAAAAAGGACGCCAAAAAAGGCGAGACGGACCAGGCCGCCGAGGGAGAGGAAGTAACCGCCGCCGAAGAGGAAGAGGAAAGCGGCAACGCCGAGGACAGCTGGCAGCTTTTGGAATGGGAAGACGAAACCCAGCGCCTTACATTAAAGTACGAAGTAATCATCGAGCAGCGCGACAGGCGCGGAAACTTTAGCGAAATCTTGCGCTTGACCACAAAGGACAACACTCCGCAAATAAAGATTGAGCCGGCCTTGCAGCCAGGCAACTACCGCTACAGCGTAATAAGCTACAACTTGTTTGGCGTAGCCAAGGCCCAGTCTGAATGGGAAGACTTTGCGATTTACAAGGCCTACAAGCCGCGCGTAAGCGGAGTGAGCGTTGGAGTCAACCTTAGCTCTAACATTTACTTGGACTACGACAACGACGGCATCATCACTTTTGACGGACGAAACCTTTTTATGCCGTCAGAAGGAATCGACGACCTTTCGTTTACCGATTACATTCTTAAAACCGACAAGGGCCGCGAGGTTGAGCCAAAAGCGATTTTGGAGCACGCCGACAACGACCGCAAGATTAAGTTCCAGTTTAGCATGGACGACCTTGACGTAGGAAAGTACCAGCTTATCGCAACCGACGCGTCAGGCCTTACAAACGACCCCGACAACGGAAACATTTTGACCGTCCGATTTAAAAAATGGATGGACCTTAACCTTTCGGCGGGCTACGTTTGCCCGATCGTTTTGTTTGACGACACAATCGAAAAGTATTTTGGAAAGAAAGTCTTTCCGCTTAGCGCCACCGCGCGCTTGACATTCTTTCCGTTCAAGCGAAAGTGGGGCAACTTGGGATTCGGCGTAAGCGCGGCCTATTCTTGGATGAACGCCAAGATGGACGGCTACAACCTTAAGAGCAACCTTGGCTTTGGCCACGTGTACCTTGCTTACTCGCATCCCTTCTTTAACAAGCGCCTTAGCCTAGAGGCCCATGTTGGAGCGGGAATCACGGCGATGTTGGGCTACCAGTTTGAGTTTGACCACAACATCAAAAGCGATCCGCAGACCAGCCTTAACCCGTCGTTTATGGCGGGAGCGGCCGCGCAGTTCTTTGTGTACAAGCGGCTTTATGTAGAAGCCAACGTTGACTTTGTTGTGTTCTTTATTCCTGGCGACATGACCTTTGGAGCCGTGTTGCCAAGCGCCGGCGTGGGCTGGCAGTTCTAAGGGGGAACGGGATGAAGCTGGTAAAAAAGCTTGCGGCGCTTTTTGCCGCCACGACAGCGCTTGCTTTCTCATCTTGCAGCAACCTGGGCTTGGACGAAAAATCTTTCCAAAATAAAGTGAACAGCTACTTTTTGGAAATGACAAGCACAGCCGCCGTTTCTCTTTTTGAAATCGCTCCAAACGACACGGTAAAGAACAAGGCGGGCGTTGACTGCGTTCCCGCAAGCGGAGACCACGTTGTAACCTTTTATTTGCGAAACCCGCAAAAGTACCGCTTTGAAGACGGCAACATAGATTTTAGACTGGCAGACTTTGCCGAGACTTGGGGAGCGACCATCGCGCAAGACCCCAACGACAGCGCAAAAATAAACATAACATATAGCAATGATTTTTTGCTTGAAAATCCATTGGGAGCGGACATCTCTCCGATAGTTGAGCTCTTTCACCCGGTGTCGCATAAATCATTTGGCGTCTTTGACAAGATGAAAATTTCCAGCGACTCGCCGCCGCCAAGCGTTCAGCTGGCCTGCTTTCAGCGAAAGAGCAACGGCGGAGAGACAGAAGACGACAATTATGTAGTTTGCTTTTACCTTCCAAAGATAGCTTCATTTGCCAACAGCTATGATGCCAGCGGAAACACTGACGTTCACACATTCTACGTAAACGGAACAAAAAAATACCTTAACGTATCAAACAACAAGATTTATAACACAGCCACTGTCACAGACGGTGTGTGGAGCTTTGACGACGAGGACACAAGCATAAGCGGAACAAAGCCCGCCAACTTGCAAGCCCTTAACCCGACCGACCCGGACGCCTTTGTCTTTACGGGAACGGAGGCCGACTACCAGAGCGCCTACGTTCCTAAATACATGACCCTGCCCGAGACAATCGGCTATTACGGCGACAGCGAAGTTACCTACAACTTTACGCTGGAAGACGACGCGGGACTTGCGGCCGGAATGACAACGTCAAACAAGGCCACCCGCCTTACTCCTCCGATTTTGCTTAACGCGGAAGACGGAGCGGAAATCGAATCGGGAACAGACGCGACTCACTGCAGGTCATACGCCGCCGACGAAGAGTCGATGTATTTTACTTTGCGCATCGTTCACAACGGAAAAGACGCCGAAGACAGGCCTTGCGGAAGCGTAAAGATAAACTACACGATTACAGAAATAAACGGCGAGCGCGTTTTTGGCGGAAACGACACTTTGATTGGAACGGCCAACGGCAGCGCCACGCTAAAGCTTCCCAAGGGAAAGTATGACATCCAGGCCACGGCCAGCAAAGACTATTACATCACAAGCCTTAAAAAAGAAGCTGAATATGTTCAGGTTACAAAGCCCGCAGTCTACTACATAAGCCAGACTGGCGACGACCACGATCCGGGCAGCAAGGCCCAGCCTTATAAGACCGTTCAATGCGCGGTTGAAGCATTCAAACAAGGAATACATGACAATGAATATCCAATGGATGGCATTTGCACGATTTATGTAATGACAGACCTTTATCCTGAAGCAGAAACGGACTTTACGGCTGACGGATCAGACACGGAAAACAAATCGCTTATAGCGATTGGCGGATCGGGCTGGGCGGCGACAGTGAACATAATCGGCTACGGCGGAACGCGAACAATCGATGCCAATGGAGAAGCCTTCAATACAGGCAGCGCGCCAGTCCACCGCGTAATGCGCGTTGACGGCGGCCACCTTGTCCTTGAGAACATTAACCTTGCGGGCGGATACGCGACTAAAGAAAGTCTTTCCACAGGCAATGGAACGGGCCTTATGGCAGTAAACAGCGGCACCACTGTAAAATACACGGGCGGCTCCGTTTACAACAGCGACACATATACGGCCCATGGAGCGGGAATATACATAAAAAACGCAAAGGTTGAGATGCAAGACGTCACAATCCGCGACAACGGAAAGCGCTTGGAGAATCAAGGCGGAAACGGACTTTGTATTGAAGGCGCTGGCGACGTTACTATGACCAACTGCAACGTGCTTGACAACGGCGTGTCCGAGATAATGAGCGGAGCGTTCTCGTACTACGGCGGTGGAATTTACATTAACGGTAGCGGCGCAAAGCTTTATATTAAGGGCGGATCGATAAAAGGCAACAAACTTAGAGTCTCAGGCAGTGCGGGAGTTCCAAGCCCCACTGCTCCCAGCTATGGCGGCGGAATCTGGATGTATTGGGGCGACCTTACTCTTGAAGGCGTAACTATTACAGGCAACGAGTCGTATAATGGCGGCGCGGGCATATATCAAATGTATACTGCTGATACCAATAGCTCTCTTACAATCAAGGGCGGCGCGGGCGGCGTAAAGACAACGATTTACGACAACTACGCGACTGGCGCTGCAACTCAAAGCAATGTTTACCTTCCCACAAATAGCGATGCGACGCCAACCTCGCACAAGATGATAACAATCGACGGCAACATCGGCGCAAGCAAGATCGGCGTAAGCGTTCCGTTTACAGACTCGTATAAGCCGGTTGCTGGAGCGTCCAAGAACTTTACAAGCGGCTACAACTACCTGACAACAAACGCCAAAAAGCCCGGCGAAGTATTTGTCGCCGAAAACGGCTACGGCATCGCCTTGAACGGAGTTGAGGCCTCCTTTGCGGTATCCAGCGCCAGCAGTTACAGCGCGACTGACTACACATTTACGCCGACGCTTAGGAATGACTGCGCGCCGAGCGTTTATCCGGGCGCGACAAAGACATTTGTGATAAAGGACCGTATCGGAAAGCGCAAAGTGCCCGGCACGACGACTCCCGTGGTGTATAACAACATGTTCCTTGACCCCAGCGCTCTAACGCTCTATACAATATCAGGAACGCCTGAGACTAACGTTTACGACCCGACAGGAAAGACCGTAAGCATCAGCGCGGCCCTGTACTCCGGCGGAACCAAGGTAAGAGACGCCACGAGAGACGCCAGCGACGCGCGAAAGTTTACCCTTGTGGCCAAGACTGCCGGCAACGCAAAGGATTTGCCGCCCAACAACTACACGCTAAAAGTCTTTGTCGAATTCCTTGGAATAAAGCACGAGGCCAACATTCCGATTGCAATCGACTACAGCGCCGAAACCGTGGCCGATTACATCAACAAAGGCTTGACGACAAGCGGCAACTACTCAGTAAAGGTAACTGGAACTGTAGGACCGGGCATGGATTCTGGCGTCATAATAACGGATGGCGACGAAGGGCTAGCAAAAGTTGCCAAGGCAATATATTCGAAAAACGGCAGCGGAGTGACAATAGACCTTGACGCGACAGGCACAAGCTGCGTTTATGACACCGCAGCGGAAAATCCCTTGCATAATTACAACCACCCGTACTTTAAGTACTGCGCGGCCTTGCATTCATTCAAGATGCCCGACTGGATGCTGGGCGTCTTGCCAGGCTTGTTTAGCAACTGCAGCGGCTTGGACAGCGTGGAGATACCAGGAAGCATTGTAAGCATTGGCGAAGACGCTTTCTACTATTGCGACGCGCTTAGGACAATCACATTTGGCGGAACGTCCGCCGAATGGAAGGATATTAGCTTTGGCCAAAACTGGCGATGCGGAGTTACCAGTACAAACAGAGTTCACTGCGCGGGCGACAACACTGACGTTTACTTTGGCTTCTTTGAAGTTACATACATCCGAGGCGGCTCGGCTGCGGAAGACAGCAGTTGCACGTCTCTTGTTAGCGGAAGCGGAACGTCGGCCGACCCCTATGTCGTCGAAGGCGACATGACAAAGATTTTCTACGACGTGGACACCGACGACGGCATGTTTGTAGACAGTTCTTCTGTGCCGTCTGGAGTGACAGCCACTGTGAACGAATACGGCACGCATAGACTTGCAATCGACCGCGACGCCTTTGGCGACCTGCCCGACAGCGGCTATTGGTCTAAAACCATACAACACTCCGGCAGCCATAATGTTTACTTTAAGATTATGCCGAAAACAGGACCTGCAGTGCCTGATGGTTTTGTGGACTTTGGCATCCCGGCTAGTGGAAAGACTTTCGCAATGGGCAAACAAGGCGCTTCTGGAGCAACGCCGCACAATGTTACCCTTACAAGAAACTTTTGGATGTGCGACCACGAGGTTACGCAAGCGGAATACAAGGCCGTTCTGGAAATAGAATCAACCCCAAGCGGGTTTACAGGCGACAATTTGCCGGTAGAATCTGTGACCTGGGACAACGCGCTGGCTTACTGCAACAAAAAAAGCATTGCTGAAGACTTGACTCCGTGTTACAAGGTAGACGGCAAGGAAAACCCAGACCAATGGGTCCACGATCTCTCTGGCAACATAACAGGAACAATAACTTGCGATTTTAACGCCAACGGATACCGCTTGCCCACCGAGGCGGAATGGGAATTTGCCGCCCGCGGCATAGGCTTTAGTGGCGCTAAAACAGACACAGTAAACAACGTTTGGGCGGGCACTGATGACAGCAGCCAGCTTGGAAATTACGCATGGTATGGAGCAAACGCCGAAAGCATGACCCATGTTGTAAAGACAAATAAGGTGGCTGATTTTGACAGCAAGAACGCCGCAGGCCTTTACGATATGAGCGGAAATGTCTATGAATGGTGTTGGGATGTGCATGGCAACTACACAAGCGGGGACGCGACTGACCCGACTGGCGCCATGTCCGGCCCTAACCGCGTTGGCCGTGGCGGCAGCTGGTTCGATAGCGATGCTTCCAACTGTTCGGTTCAATACCGGGTCAGCTACGACCCGAGCCTCAGCTTCAACTATTTGGGCTTCCGCGTTGTCCGCACTGCGCCCAATCCGTAAGGGTGTATAAGGGATTATACACCCGCAATAATTTTTGGCGCTAGGCTAACGACAGGATTGTTTGCAAGGCCAGAAGCGGCGCGAGGCAGTTAGCCGATAAAGTTAGGTATTTAGAACGATATAGGTGTTCCAAGCCGTTAAGGCTGGGGCGGGCGGGCTTTAGAAAAAAATCCACGTGTTGCGTGGATTTTTTTTGCAAAGTGTGGTATAATTTTGTTGACGAGGTTGAAATGATAGTGATACCATACAGCGACTTTTTTGAAAATCCAAGCCTTTATCAAAAAAAGGCTGAGCTTTTTGGAATAAAAATTCTTCCCAAAAAAAGTGAAAAAAAGGTTTCAAAAAGGGTTCAAAGAAAACTTGACGCTTTGAACGCGGTTATCGGAATGATTCCATCCGATATTAATGTGGACTCACTTTTGCAAGAACGAAGGATGTCAAAGTGAGAGTTCTTGTTGATACAAATGTTGTTTTGGATTTAATAAACCAACGACAGCCGTTTTTTGCAGATTCTTACGCAGCCGTCCAATTGGCGTTGGAAAAATGTTCTCCCTATGTTTCTGCGATAACAGTGACAGATTCTGTTTATATTACTCGCAAGGTTTTTCCTGACTCAATCAATCAAAAGAAGGCGCTGGAAAATTTCTTTTCTCAATTTAGAATTTGTCCAGTCAAACGCAACCAATTAAAAAAGGCTTTTTCTTCCGCAATGCCTGATTTTGAAGATGCCGTTCAAGCTTTTTGCGGCAAACACGACCGCGTTTCATATATCATTACGCGCAATGTAAAAGACTACAATCTTTCCCCCATAAAAGCTCTCACACCGGCGGATTTTATTGATTTGATGAAAAATTAGTTTGCGCGCGGGCGTGCGGGCGGTTTTTTGGGTTGACAAAAGGCTTAGGGGTTAGTTGGCGGGGACGGCGAACGCTTCTACAGGAATTTCCAACAAAGCCGAAATTTCTTCCGCAGTGTATTTTCCGTCGGCAAGAAGCTTTCGCGCGGTTTCTAGGGCTTTTTGCTGCGCGCCTTCGATGATGCCGTCCTGTCGCCAATTTCGGATGGCTCGTTCTTCGTTGTATTCTGTCAAATACATGCCAATTATCTCCTCTTTTTGCTCGCGGACAAAGCCTTCCAGAAAGTTCTCTTCAATAGCCCAGCCAACGGCTTCGCTCACGGCCTGCTCGATTTTCATGCCTGCTTTTTTGTTGGCCGAAATTCTTCCCACAAGCCTGACATAATCATACATCGGTTTGCAGCTTTTGACAAGACTTTCATTTTTATTTGGGTTGATGTTTATCACTTCCGCCGTCCATTCAAAGTCTCCGCTTTTGTCCTCAATTTCAAAGGCTTCCGACAGTCGCAATTTGTAGCGTTCCGGGCGTTCCGACTGTCCGTTGTAAAAAACGACAAAACGCGGATTTGGAATTTTTACGATAGAGGGGCGTTGCAAGTCCATGTCTTCTTGCGTCAAATATTTTTGGTACAACTGCGAAAAATAAAAAAGGCCTCTCAGTGGCATGTTTTGATTCGGGCGGCTTTGTTGCTCGTATAGCGTCATTTGGCTATCGATCAAAAACGACACATCGTTGTACATTGTAACGAAAATGACGTTTTCGATAGTGTTGAGTTTTAGCGCGTCGGGGTCGGTGTAATTCGTCCCGTTGAGGACGTTGTACAAGTCCAGTCTCCAGCGCTTGCTTCGTTCCGTGTCCTTTCCGAAGATTGCGATGAAAAGCCTGTCGCGGAACTTGGGCTGCGGCTGGCCTTGGATGGTGTTTTGATATTCTGCCATTTTTTTTGTACCTCACAAAAAAAGTTTTACATATATATCATTCACCTGTTTGCGCTTTTTTTATCTTTTTTTGACGGGATTACGGAAAAAAATTGCGTGGTTTTTGCGCGAATTGGAGTTTGTTGGTTTGGTTCTATTAATTGCGAGATGACGGGGGCGTCGCGGGGAACTCCCCGCGGAGGGGGCAGGCGGAAATGAGGAGCCCAGCGACGAATTGAAGCCGCGGGGGAGACATCCTCCGCAAGATGTCGGTTAGTTGGCGGGAGTGGGGTCTTTTTGCAGGTCTAGGACTTGTTCTAGGGGAAGGCCGACCGCTTGCGCGATTTGTTCTGGATTTCCAAGATTCATTTTTAGAAGCTTTCGCGCGGTTTCTAGGGCTTTTTGTTCGCGGGCAACTTCCTCGTGAACTTTTATGTCCGTGTCATAGTCGTATTCACCAACAAACATATTCCTTACCTCCGTGGCCTTGCGTGAAAGATAGTCAACAAGAATCCCTTTGGAAATTGCCTCGCTTATTGCCTTGTCGTAGCAGGCTATCAACTCGTCGTCGGGCGGAAACGTTCCAAGCGCGGAACGGTTGCGGGCGACGATTTCCATAAAATCGCAATACTCTTTCATTATAGCGCAGTTTTGGACGACTGGCAACTTCTTTCCCGCTTCGCCGCCGATGTTTGCGAGCTTGACCTTCACCTCGCATGACGGATCTTCTTGCGGCTCGATAAAGGCGTCGGACAGCCGCATGGTTCGTTCGCGCTCCAGCCCTTTCTTTTCTTTACGGTTGCCGTTGTAAAATACGTAAAATTCCGGCGTGGGGATTTTGTACAACGTCTCGCGATAGCGGAATTCGGCTGGAACGATTCCGTAAAGCAGGTGAACATAATACTCTAAACACCGTAAGGGCATATTCTCATTAGGAGTGCTTTGATGCTCGATGAGAACAAAAAGCCTGCCGTTCACCAGCACGCTGATGTCGGTGTCAAAGGTTTTGTAAATCGCTTGCGGAATCTGTTTTCGTTCCAGTTTTGTGTTCTCTAGCGTGAGATGCGTTCCGTGAATCGCGTTGTAGAGTGACAAAAAGTTTTTCTTACCATCCTTTTCGTCGTCGCAAAACAGGTCGGCGAATACACCCGACTTGATTTTTTTATTTGCTTTCATAATTACCTCTTGCCTATAAGGTATGCGCGATTGCGCATTTTTTATCTTTTTTTGCGGATAAG
>JAEEGH010008366.1_pt1 | contig 24499 bp, 20 predicted proteins | sample 9134181 | NCBI WGS metagenome assembly JAEEGH01 (sample SAMN16246544, study PRJNA631951) | gut metagenome | biome: gut microbiome; feature: rumen; material: DP-attached | host: Bos | place: Iran: Karaj | collected 2018-10
TAATGGGCTCTTCGAGCCGCTAAAGGTTCACTGCGTTCACGCTAATGGCCTTCGGCGCTAAAGAAATCGGGAGCCATCGGAGTAGTCGGAGTAATCGGAAAACTCAGAATAATCGGAAAATCTGATAACTCAGAGGTTTTTCAATTTTCAACTTTCAATTTTCAATTAACCAGTGGCCTTCGGCGTAGTCACTCCCCCTCGGGGGTCCTCGCAGCATAAAGGAGGGTTAATAACCCTCTGCGAGAAGACGAAGCTTTAGATGAGGGGAATATGGAGAGGGGTCTCACTCCAACGCTGCATCGAGTGCCTTGACCAATTCGTTGCAAGCTTCAACGGCGGCGTTGATCTTGGCGGTGGCAGCAGCATCCTCGTTGTTGATGTAGTTGCGGAAAGGCTTTGGCATAGCCTCGAGAGCAGCAATGGCAGCAGCAATCTTCTCCTTGATGGCAGCATCCTTAGCAGCGTCGGCCTTAGCGATGACCGAAGAGACCGAGAGTTTGCTCTCCTTGCCGTCCAGCGAGCCGAAGTAGGCGTTGCGTACCGACTTGATGTTGTCGATGAAGTCGGTGACCGAGTTCCAAGAGTGAGGAGACTCGACATCGGCCCACTTGTGAGAAGCCATTGGATCGCTGATCTTGGTGTTACCTACCTCGTTGGCGATGTCCGAAGCACCTACCAGAATCTCCTCGAAGGCAGCAGCCTGCGTCTTGTACTTAGCGTTACCAGCCAAACCGGCAGCCATGAGTTGCTCGCCATAGTTGAGCGTAGGTTCGAGTTCAGCCTCTTCGAGCATCTCCTGCTTCTCCTTGCTGACGTTGTCCAAACCAGCCCAAGAGGCCTCCAGACGGACACATTGGTTGCGCATATCCTCGGCAACGGCCTTGGCGAAAGTAGCTTCGGCTTCGGTGATTTCGCTATAGACGCGGTTGCGGTTCTGGAAGTCGCCGGTGCTGCCCTCCTTGAAGATGATATATTCGACAGCGTGGAAACCGAGTAGACCGTTGCCGGCGGTGCCAGCCTCAATCATATCCTCGATGTTGCCGTCCTGAAGGACCTTGGCCAACTGCGAGAGGTCGAGAGGCCAGGAGTCGATATGTGGGTCGATGTTGTAGTCACCGGCAGCGCCAAAAAGGAAGGCCTCCGAGAGCTCCCAATACTGGCGAGCAGCTTTCCAGTCGGCACAGGCCTTATCGACTTTGGCCTGGGTGGAGAGGTCTTCGCAATCCTCGGCGAGCAGGATGGCAGCATCGGCCAGACTCTTGTAGGTTGGGATAACTACGCTGTTGACATAGTTGGTAAGTACGGCCTGTTGAGTAGCATCGATGGCATCGTCATTCTTGTTGTCGTCGTCATCACAGGAAACAGTGCTCAAGGCTGTGGTAGCCATCAGAGCAATAGCAAGTGTGTTCTTGAATAAAGTTTTCATATAGTTTATAATTAAATGGTTTCGGAACGATAGTGACTATAGTAACTATAGATACTATAGGGAATATAGGAGTGATAGGGAGAATGGGAGCAACTGATTGTAACTACTTTACTCATTACTCTCTATCCTCTCCTCTTTGTATTTTTACTTCTCCCTCCCTATGAGGGAGGGTCGGGGAGAGTCCTTACTTCCACCACCCGGCATAGGTTACGCCGAGGCTCAAAGTGGGTTCGTCGTTGAACTGGCTCTTGAGTTGGCGATAAGCATATTCGGCCTTGACGGTAATCTCGGCGAGGGGTTTATAGTTGAGGCCAACGGTATAGACCTGACGACTCCAGCAGGGGTTATCGACAATGGCACCCTCCGTCTTGTACATCGAGTCGTAGCTGTCGTAGCGGCCGAAGAGGTAGAGTTGCTGACCCTCCTGACGCATCTTGGCGGAGAGGGCGAAGAGGTCGTAGCCAGCTTCGATGCCCAGGCAGTAGGCGGCACTTGCCACTTGCGTCTGGGGCGAGACAGAACCCTTGCCCAAGGTGCGGTTGATCTTGCTAATCTCCTGTGAGTCACTCAAGTGGCCATAGTCGGCACAACCGCGAATGATCCAGTTGTGGTCATTGTAGGTGAAGTCGAAAGCGCCGATGAGCAGATCACCCTTTATGTCGCTGTATTTGAAGGCTTTGAGCGAATTGCCTGCCGTGCGACCGAAGTAACCGCTCAGGCCCATGCGGAGACCTGCGACGGAGTAGTTGTCGAGGCGCAGGACAGCGGCATACTTGTTGGCGACGTCGAACTCGTAGGGGCTGGCGCTGCTCTTCTTGATCCAGTTCTGCGAACCGAACAGGTCGGCTTCCAGTCCGGCAATGAACTGCGCCTCATAGCGCCAGTCGGAGGTGCGACCCCACAGGCTGATGCCCGTCTGGTGCCAAGTGCAAGGGAGGATACTGCTCTCACCCTCAGGACGATAGACGGTGAAGAACTCGTTCGGCATGTGGTGCATGTTGGTCAATCCGACAGGCACGATGATATGACCCATGCGGAGGTTCAAGGCGCGGCTCCACGACTTCTGAATCCAGAACTGTTCGAGGGCTACTTCGCCACCGCGCTCCACCTCGGTCTCGTATTCGCCAGTCTCCTCCTCTTCAATCTCGACGGCACTTTCCGAACCGCCATGCTCGAACTCAATCTCGGAGCCCATGGTCCAACCATGACCGAAGTCGTACCCAATATTGATGACGACGTGAGGCAGGTCGAAGCGACCGTAACTGTCGGCATCCTTGAACTGGTCGGCGTTGGTATATCGCTTGAAATTGTCGCTGTAAAAGTGGCGTGACATCACCGCCTCGCCATAGCCGCCCATAGACAAACGACTCTTTTGGGCGGGTTCGTCGGCCCATGCCGAAGCGTTGACCATAAGGCCAGCGGCAAGGACTAAACTGCTTGTTTTCAAAATCTTACTTACCATATTCACAATACTCTTATCAATTTTGACGGTGCAAAGGTAGAGTTTTTAACTTTTATTTACAATACGCAATTGTTTGTATTCTATGGGGTGTCGAAATACCTATTTGTGGGTATTGCCGTTTCCTTAAAGGATGATAATAGGCTCATAAAAGGGTGATAATGTCAATCGAAAACAACAGATAATGCCGTTCACGTGTTTATTTCAGGTATTTTATTTGTTCAATAGTTGGTACTTATTACTAATTGCATTACCTTTGCAGAGACGTAAGTTGAACGGTTAAGGTTTAATGGTTAACGGTTAACTGATTATCCACAAACTACTTTACCCTTTACCCTCTACTCTTTACTCTATTTATTATTATGGGTCACAAATATAGAAGTTACGATAAGTTGGCAGAGCTGATTAACGACGACAGTCGTCTGCTGCAAGTGATGAGCCGTTTCGGTATTTCGTTGGGCTTCGGCGACAAGAGCGTCGAGGAGGTTTGCACGGCTAACCATGTGGATGTCAATACCTTCATTGCTGTCTGCAACTTTGTCAGTCAGGGGCTTCGACCATCGTACGACGAGTATGGCACCCTCGATGTCAAGGCCTTGTTGGACTATCTGCGCAACAGCCACAGTTTCTTCCTCGACTTCAAGTTGCCCAGCATCCGACGCGAGTTTGTCGATGCCGTCGATTGCTCCACCCAGAACGAGATCGGTTTCCTCATCTTGAAGTTCTTCGACGACTATGCCGCCGAGATCAATCGCCATCAGGAGTACGAGTCCAAACATTTCTTCTCCTACGTCGATGGACTCATCCAAGGCAAGCGTGTTGCCGATATGAGTATCAAGCACTTCGAGAACAACCAGGGGCACCAGGATCACGACAAACTCATCGCCCAACGCATCGACGACCTTAAGAAGATCATCATCCGTTATTCGCCTTCGTCGGCCAACAAGGAGTTGCTCAACGATGCCCTGCTCCATCTCTTTGAGTTTGAGGCCGATTACGAGTCGCACACCCTCATCGAGGACACGCTCTTTATTCCTGCAGCCAGCATGATGGAGAGTCAGGTGGACATTGACGACGACAAAGAACTGGCTCCCGAGGAACCCAAAGAGGTGCTCAGCGACCGCGAGAAGGACATCTTGGTCGGCGTTGTTAAGGGACAGACTAACAAGGAGATAGCCGACTCGCTCTTTCTGTCGGTCCACACCGTCCTGACCCACCGACGCAACATCGCCCGCAAACTCGAGATCCACTCTCCTGCCGGCCTCGTCATCTACGCCATCGTCAACGGCATCGTCAAGATGGAGGATATCAAGGAGATACCGTATAATTGAGGCGTGAGGTTATGAGGTTATAAGGTCGCTTCGCTGGTGAGGTTATAAGGTCGCTTCGCTGGTAAGGTTGTAAGGTTTTGATATTATTAGGTTTATAGTTCCTATAGATACTATAGTTAATATAGTCACTATTGCCCCTATACACAAGCACGACAGCGGCAAGCATTTCTACGATGCTTGCCGCTGTACTGTATTGTCTTGCAGTGTTTTACTGCTTGTCGCCGTCTTGGGGTTTGTCCGAGGAACGTTTGTCGCCCGTGCCTTTGCCGGAACGGGGACGACGGGAACCACCTTTGCCCCCACGGGAGCGATTGCCGGGACGACCCTCCTTGCCGCGGTCGTTGCGACGGTGAGAACGCTGTGACACGGTGGCCATCACTTCGGCCTCATTACAACCGCCCAGCGATTCGGGCACAGGGATACGTTCCAAGGTCTTTTCGAGGAACTTCTCCAAGTCGATGAACTTGAGGAGTTCCTTACGGTCGTTGGCCGAGACGAAGGTGACACTCTCGCCATCGGCATCGGCACGGGCGGTACGACCCACGCGATGCACATAGTCCTCGGGGTCGTGCGTCATGTCGAAGTTGATGACCAACTGGATGCCTGTGATGTCGATGCCGCGCGAGACGATGTCGGTGGCTACCAAGACATTGACGCGGCCCGACTTGAAGGCGTTCATGGTCTCCTCTCGGTCCTTCTGCTCCAGGTCGCTGTGCATGGCGGCCACTTGGAAACCTTTCTTGCGGAGGGCGATGACTACGTCCTTGACCTTCAATTTCTTGGAGACGAAGACCACGGCGCGACGGTCGGGGTTCTTCAACAGTTCATCCTTCACAAAACCGTCGGCCTTGCCGCCGAAGAACTGTTTCAGGACGCGGATGACCATCGTGGTCTTCTGCGCCTCGTAGCAGATACAGGCCTGTTGGCGAATCTTCTCGGCCGGTTTCGACACCGCAATCTTCACCATTGTGGGCTTCCACATGATGGCTTCGGCCAACTTCTGCGTCTTGGGCGGCATGGTGGCGCTGTAGAGAATCTTCTGGCAGTCGGGCGGCAGGAGTTTGGCAATAGCCATGATGTCGTCGTAGAAGCCCATGTCCAACATGCGGTCGGCCTCGTCGAGCACAAAGAACGACACCTGACTCAGATCGACATACCCCAGGTTGATATGGGCCAACAGTCGGCCCGGCGTGGCAATCACGACGTCGGCGCCACGGGTCAATCCATTCTTCTGTTCGGCAAAGTCACGTCCCTCGCCGCCACCATAGACGGCGACGCTCGAGGCATCGACATAATAGGAGAAACCCTGCATCTGTTGGTCAATCTGTTGAGCCAACTCACGCGTCGGGGCCATGATGACGCAGTTGATGGCGTCGGTGGGATAACGATAACGGTTCAGGTTCGATAGAATGGGCAACAAGTAAGCTGCTGTCTTGCCCGTACCTGTCTGTGCCACAGCGATTACGTCATCGCCAGCCAGCACAGGTGGAATAGCCTGTTCCTGTACGGGGGTGCACTCTCCATAGTGCATATAGTCGAGGGCATCCAACACGCCCTCATCCAAGTCAAGTTCGGAAAATTTCACTATTTATATCAATTTTTATTAGAATGTCGCAATCAATGGTCAATTAGGCCATATCTGGGATATATCTTGAACAATCCTGTCGTATAACTCCGTATTATGCTTATAGCGATAGTTGCTATAGAGCGATTCCTTCTTTGCCTTCGACAGATACTTGGCACGTTCATCTCCACTTAGGTGCTGAAAGTGTTTGTTGCTCAATGCTTTGACCATAGGTCTCAGCAGAGAATTCAGCAGATGGTCATACAAGTCATGTCCACGGACATAGAGGTAGGCGTTTTCGGGAGTAACGCCTTTCTGCTGGAGTATGTTTTGCCTCTTTCGTTTTTCTGCCTCCTCCGAAGAGTGAGATTGCTCGATCGCACTTAATCGTTCCTCTGCTTTCTGGCGGATTTGAGCCAAAGAGGGTTCAGTTTCTTGCAACGTGTTCACCAATATCCCTCTCCAATCGGTAGGTGTAAAGTCGTGATTTCCTTTGCCATACAAATACACCGACCATAACAACAGAGGATAGACGATATGCGAGAGTTGCAACAGGTAGTTACAGAAATCAAAATCCGTTTCTTCGTCCGTTAAGTCCTTACAATATTCTTGCAAGGTGGTAGCCAAACAGAGTAAGTTCTCAATGGAATAGCTGTAAGTCTGCAACAGATATTTGTTGGTTGCCATCGTCTTGCCAGCTTCGGTGCTGTCAGAAAGCAACCAGTCATAATCGCTGTCCACACAACCTATGTGGAAGGCATTGAAACTATTAGCGTCTTTCAATATCTCGGCTTTGCCTTTCCCCCGTTTGTCTTTCTGATGGGCAGGGGTCAACGTCTTGTAAGGGTCAAAATGAAAGTCCTTGTCGGGACGTATCGTTTCTAACAAATTCCTCCAAAAACGTGCATCTTCATCGTCTTCAACCTCAACAGTCACGCGGTTCGGGTTCCCAGTCAGGATGGAGGCATTCTCCGAATAGGAGGCATTGAGTGCACTTAAAAGCGTTGCCATACCTCCTTAGTTCTTAATCAGTTGAGAAACCTCTTGAACTCGGTCATGCCAACCGGTGATGACACTCGGTGCATGGGTCGTGAGGATGATTTGCATATTCGGGTTCAGGGAGTGCAGTTCCTTGACCAGGATCTCTTTCCAGTCGATGTGCATACTCAAATCAGGTTCATCCATCAGGAAAATGCAAGGCTGCTGGTCGGTGTTGCTCACCATGAGCAAGAGGAGGAGAATCTGCTTCTCGCCCATCGAAAGATGCTCATAGCCAAACTTTTGTCCGTTTCTCACAAACTCGAAAGAACTCTTGAATGGCTCGTCGTACCCAGTCAAGAAATGACTCAGAGACTCATAGATTTTCTTGTAGTTCTGCACATAGTTCGTTCGTTGTTGTTCATCTCCGTCAGGAGCATCTATGAAACCTTCCATGGCTTGCGAGAACTTGCTGTTTCGTTGGTCAATCTGGTCTTTTATCATCAAATCCAACATCGTAGGATCGTCCAATGGCGACGACTTAGGCTGTTGGTCATAAATAGAGGCTTTGGATAAATGCTGTTCGAAAGAGTTAATCAAGAAAACTTGAATTAAATCTTTTAATTGTGCAAATGCTATTTCTTGTTTTTTGTCATCGTATTTCTCGATTTTGAAATCCAAGACAATGTTCTTACTACATACTATTTTCCAAGAAATAGACCAATCATTACTGAACGTTATAGTAAAAGAACTGAATAAGCCTTTATAACGGTCATTTTCAGGAAAGGTCTTCAAGTTGTCGCTCGAAGCAAGCAGGTCATAGCACACCTTCAGAATGGTCGATTTGCCGCTACCATTCTTTCCCCCCAAGATATTTACTTCGGGGTCAAGGTTCCAGACAAGGTTGCCTTGTCCCAGGAAATCTTTTATTTCTATTTTCTTGATTGTAACCATTTATCTGCCTGTTTTAGACCGTAAGTCTGAGTCGAATAATTGATTTTCAAGCGCAAAGATACATTTTTTTCAGCAAATATACACAACTTATAAAGATTATTTCTATATTTGCGCCAGTTTTTGACAAGAAAACACGACAATTAACTTCCTGTTTTTCAATTTTTATGTATTTGTAAACCCAAGCGACACCACCAAATATCATGAATACAGGAAGATGGTCGATGAACTGTTGGCCGATACTCAAGATTATGCCTCCACACCCGAAGAAGCCGAACGTTTCCTTTTGAATAAACCCGTGGATCCGAGATACAAAAAAGCGGACTTCACGATGGGAGATCCAAATTTGGATGAAGATGTGGTGCGTAATGATTCTGTTCCTAATGTTCAAGTAAAATAACGTGCGTTCGACAAGGATATTCTTACGTCCCTGTCACTTCCCTTAACTCCAATATCCTTTTTCTAATCTTCTCAATATCCTCCTGGCTTTCGTCCGTTTCGAACCAAAGACGGGAGGTGGGGACGATTCTTGCTACTTCGGGATTGAATTTTTCGCCCAATGAGAGGTGGAACCCGGCGGTAAGGAGTTGGCGTGCCAGTTGTGGACCCTTGCGGAAACCGTGGACGATGAGGGGTGGGCAGTCGGGAGCCAGCATCCCCTCATCCCGACAGCATTGTGTCAGTTCTACCCAATAACCCACACCATGTAGGATGACGGGCAGGTGCATCTGCCGCGCCGTGCGGAGGGCCAATCGGAAAGCCTCGACCTGCTCGGCAAGGGGCACACCGCATTGGTTGTCCAACCCACATTCGCCAATGGCAAGTAGCCGTGGATGCCCCTCCAATGCCTTGGCTGCCAGTGAGAAAGCACGTCGCAGTTCCTGCCCCTCGGGACTGTCGGCCAACCGCCAGGGATGGAGTTCCAAGCTGAACGGAGTGGTGACCTCGTCCCACACGGTCGTAGGCGGAAGCGAGCGGAGTGCTTCTGGCCTGTCGGGATGATGTGTATGTATGTCCAACAACTCGGTGATTTGCATAGCGTGGCAAAGGTACGGCTTTTTTGCCGTATTTCCAAATATTTCGTGCTGTCTGTTGGAAATAAATCATTTCGCCTTTGCAAACTCCGCGATAATTAGGGTCTGAGAGAGATTATAAAACAATGGGAGACACGGAAGAATTTCATACGAAAACGATAACCAAAACGAAAACTAAAAACCTCCGCGTCAACTATAACAACCGAATTCTCTAATTCTCTAATTCTTGAGATTGAATCACCGAATGGAACCAATGAAGACGAATAGCCTTGCACGCACCCGACCGCATGAAAGGATTATTAAACGAATTCGAGAACGAAGGAAAAAGTGCGTTTAAAAAAGCTCAATACGACCTCCAGAGCCATCGAATTCTCTAATTCTCACCAATTCAATACAGACATGTTCTTTCCATTGTGCGCAAAAGAAAATTCTCTAATTCTCTAATTCTTGAGAATGACTCCCGTCGCGACCTGCCGATACCGACGTCGTGACGGAGTTGCGTTCTTTTTCCGTTCTTTTTGCTTTCTTTTTTGGTTCTTTTTCGTTCTTTTCAAAGAGGGGAGTTTGGGCGAGTCGTGGTCGGAACTAACCTGTGGGCAGAGGGACACTGCGTCAGGGCGAGGGAAAGGGTGGGTTCCAGCGATGCCCGACAGGCCGTTTGCAGGAGCCATCGGCAAGGAACCAATTCGCCGTTGTTTTTGCGAAAATCCCGAAATAACGTGGTGCAAATCATTACTTTTTCAATTGTTTATTTGGAAAATAATCATACATTTATTCAATATATTTGGCAAATACAATACATTTTTATCCTCCCAACGAATAATTTACCAAAAAATTAGTATCTTTGTACGCGGAATATACATGATAAACGGTATGGTCAACAAACACTTCCACCAAATCAGGGTCGTAAAGTAAAAAAACGGTTGAAGGAGGTTACGCGAGACTGCATTCAGGAACATCATAAATGCTTAGACAAGATGGAAGAAATTGTCAATAAGAGTAACGAAATTGTTTTGTTTAATGATGTCTGTAACATCATCAATCAGACCCGTAGCAAAATAGCGACATACGTCAATGCCGAGGTTTGTCTTACCAATTGGTATATAGGTAAGCGAATCAAGGAAGATGTGCTGTATAACCAACGGGCAGAATACGGGAAGAAGCTACTCCTAAATCTGTCCAAGCGTTTGACCGAACAATATGGTGCCGGTTGGAGCATTTACAAACTGCAACATTGTGTACGCGCTGCGTACACTTTTACGGAAGATGAAATTGTGTACGCCACTCGTACACAATTAAGCTGGACTCATCTGCGTTCTCTCATGGGTGTGAAAGATGCTCTCGAAAGGCAGTTCTATGCTCAAATGTGCACCATAGAACATTGGGATACCCGCACCTTGGATGAAAAGATAGACCAGCAACTGTACCAACGTACAGCCATCAGCCGAAAACCAGAAGATGTCATCAAAAAAGAACTCCAGGAAGCAAAGAACAACAATCAGTTATTGCCTGATATGGTCTTTAGGAGCAGCTATATACTGGATATGCTGGGGTTACCTGACGTCTTCTCGGAAAGTGACCTGGAAACTGCAATCATAGCGCAGATTGAAGATTTCATAAAAGAATTGGGCTCTGACTTCGCTTTCGTTGCGCGGCAAAAACGAATCACAGTCGATGCTGTTGATTATTATATCGATCTGTTGTTCTTCCATAGAGAATTGCGAAGGTTGGTTGCTATCGATTTGAAACTGGGGAAATTCAAACCTGAATATGAGGGACAGATGTTGCTTTATCTCAGGTACCTCAGCCAAAACGAAAGGAAATCGTGGGAAGAGTCACCTATTGGTCTGATCCTATGCTCGGAAGGCAACACCGAACACGTTGAGTACCTGATGTTGGATGAGAATAGCCCAATAAAAGTTGCTCAATACTACACCCAACTTCCAGACAAGAAACTCTTGGCCGATAAATTGAAGAAAGCCATCGCCATAGCAAGAGAAAAAACCCAAGTTCATAAAGAATGAACGCGATAAGAAGGAAGAACTTAAAGTAAAACCTATCGATTTTGGAGGATTCAATTTCTCTTGAGAACCATAAATTTTCCCTCTGGTGAGTTGTTATCCGCCTGCTTGGTCAAATTGATACAGTTGGATATAAGGAATAATCTTTCCATATAGATGTCTTAATAAAGAGTTTAATCTAAAGAAAATACTTTTCAAATATATAGAGTTATGGTGGAAAAGAAAATATCTATACCTAATATTGGGATAATTGGTACTCAACAATCATTTGTTATTATTGGTGCAAATGGTAGCGGTAAGAGTCACCTTGGCGCTTGGATTGAGAAAAATAATAATAATGTATTGAGAATTTCAGCCCAGAGAGCATTGACAATACCTGAAGTAATAGATGTTACAGGAAGTGATTCATCTTGGAACTCTATACTATATGGCGATCCTACACACAAAGAAAAAAATTATAAATGGAGATGGGGAAAAGAAACGTCTACTTTGGTAAATGATTATAAAAATGTGCTATCACTCGTATTTTCTACCGAATCCCAAGAACTTCGAGATTTCAAGAACGAATGTGATAAATCTGGGTCTCTAGTTCCCCATACTACAGTGGTGGAGAAAATATATCAAATTTGGAATTCAATAATGCCTCAAAGGGAAATATTATTGGAAAAGTTTGATGTTTTAGCAAAAAATGGAGATAATCGTTACAAAGCAGGACAGATGTCGGATGGGGAGAGAGTTTGTTTATATCTTATAGCTCAGTGCCTCGTTGCAGCCGATGGATATACTATTGTTATTGATGAACCAGAGATTCATCTACACACATCCATAATGAAGAAACTATGGGATAAAATAGAGGAATATTGTCCAAATAAGACCTTCGTGTATATAACACATAATTTAAAATTTGCATTATCTAGAGACTCGTCAACGAAAATCTGGGTAAAATCATATAATGGTTCAGGACAATGGGATCTACAAGTAATCGATGAACATGAGGATATCTCTGAAGACCTTTTTCTCGAAATACTAGGAACAAGACGTCCCGTGCTATTTGTTGAGGGGAAACCAAATAGTTATGATTTAGCTCTTTACCGAAATGTATACGGCGATTATCACGTAATAGCATGCGATAATTGCCAGAAAGTCATAGAATTAACAAGAGCATTTAACAATGATCAAGTAAAGCAATTACACGAATCTGAAATTAAAGGTTTAATAGATCATGATTTCCTTACGGATAATGAAATTGAAGCATACAAGAAGAATAATATTTATGTAATCGGTGTTTCTGAGGTTGAAAATTTATTCTTGATTGAGTCATTAATAAAACTTGCTGCCAAACAGTTAGGGGAAGATGCCGAAAAGGTATTTAAGGAAATACAAAATTTCCTCTTTGCCGAAATGACTAAATACCGAGGATCTATCATCAACTCAATGTGTGTAAAGGAGATTCGCCATAAGTTGAAAGGGTTCAATTCTGATGGTCTATCCATAGATGAAATTCAGAACGATTTAAATAGTTGTGTATCCTCTATTGATATTGTTGAACTCTACAAAAAGGTTGAATCCGCAGTTGATGAAATTCTAAACACCAAGGATTACAAAAGAATGATTTTGATGTTTAACAATAAAGGTCTATGCAAACAAGTTGGAAGTAGAATAGGGTTTAAGAAACCTTACCCTCAAGTAATAATTGATCTTCTTAAAGGTGAGAAAAGAGAAGAAATTATTCATGCATTAAAAGTGTATTTGCCACAACTATAACTTTTATGCAAGTTAACATACCTAGTGGATGCATTTGAGTATGTTGCCAAGAGTCTTGCCTCTTTTGGCCAATTCGCAGGAGGTTAATTGTCAATTTTTCAGCCCTTTATTTGGAAAATAAAGTAAAAATGACTATCTTTGCGCCGCAACAAACTATATCAGTATGCGCGAAGACGAAGATTTAGTCAATGACGAGAACGAGGAGGAGACTCCTACAGAGATTACCGAAGATACCGAAACCGTCAGCGACGACGAGGATATTATCGACAGCACAACCAACTACATGCCTCACAACGATGATGAGGCGGGCGAGGACAAGATCCATCACCTGGGCGGAATGTACCAGCATTGGTTCTTGGACTACGCTTCGTATGTCATCCTGGAGCGTGCCGTCCCGAATGTGGTGGATGGTCTGAAGCCTGTGCAGCGCCGAATACTGCATGCCATGAACGTCATCGATGATGGCCGATACAACAAGGTGGCCAACATCGTGGGTCAGACCATGGCCTATCACCCACACGGTGATGCCTCTATCGGCGACGCCTTGGTGCAGATGGGTCAGAAGGACCTCCTCATCGACACGCAGGGCAACTGGGGTAACATCCTCACGGGCGACTCGGCAGCCGCACCCCGTTACATCGAGGCGCGCCTCTCGAAGTTTGCCCTCGAAGTCGTCTTCAACAACAAGATCACCCCTTGGCAGCTCTCGTACGACGGCCGAAAGAAGGAGCCGATCAACCTGCCCGTCAAGTTCCCGTTGCTGCTGGCACAGGGTGTGGAGGGCATTGCCGTTGGTCTGTCGTCCAAGATATTGCCCCACAACTTCAACGAACTGCTGGATGCCTCGATTGCCTACCTGAGGGGCGAGGAATTCCAGATCTATCCGGACTTCCCGACGGGCGGCCTCATCGACGTGAGCAAGTACCACGACGGCCAACGTGGCGGTTCGGTCAAGGTGCGCAGTCGCATCGAGAAGATTGACCAGAAGACGCTCCGCATCCTGGATGTGCCTTTCGGCCGCACCACCGATTCGCTCTTGGAGTCGATCAAGAAGGCCAACGACAAGGGCAAGATCAAGATCCGAAAGTTCGACGATTTTACCGCCAGCCATGCCGAGATTGTGGTGCACCTGATGCCCGGCGTATCGAGCGACAAGACCATCGACGCGCTCTATGCCTTCACCGACTGCGAGGTGTCTATCTCGCCCAACTGCTGCGTCATCAGCGACAAGAAACCGCACTTCCTCACCGTGAGCGAAGTGTTGCGCCGTTCGGCCGAGACCACCAAGGACCTGTTGCGTCAGGAGTTGGAGGTGCAACTGGGCGAACTGAAGGAGCACCTGATGTCCATCTCGTTGGAGAAGATCTTCATCGAGGAGCGCATCTACAAGGACAAGGAATACGAGCAGGCCAAGACGCTGGATGCCGCTCTGGACCACATCGACAAGCGATTGGAGCCCTTCAAGGAGAACTTCGTGCGCGAAGTGACCCGCGACGACCTGCTCCGCCTGGAGGACATCAAGATGTCGCGCATCCACAAGTTCAGCAGCGACAAGGCCGACGAGGATATCTCGCTGACCAAGAAGAAGATACGCGAGGTGGAGAAGAACCTGAAGCATCTGGTGGATTACACCATTGCCTGGTTCGAACACCTGAAGGAGAAGTACGGCAAGAACTATCCGCGCCAGACGGAGATACGCAACTTCGACTCGGTGGATGCCACCAAGGTCATCGAGAGCAACCTCAAACTCTACTTCAACAAGGAGGACGGCTTCATCGGTACCGGATTGAAGGCCTCCGAGTCGGAGTATGTCTGCAACTGCTCGGAGATAGACGAGATCATCATCATCTACAACAACGGCCAGTACAAGGTGGTCAAGGTGGCCGACAAGATCTTCGTCGGCAAGGATGTACGTTACCTGGATGTCTATCGAAAGAGCGACCAACGCACCATCTTCAATGTGGTGTATCGCGACGGCAAGGGTGCCATGGCGCCCTACTACATCAAGCGCTTCAACATCACCTCGGTGCAGCGCGACAAGTTGTACGACATCACCCTCGGTACACCAGGGTCGAAGATTGCTTACATGACCGTCAACCCCAACGGTGAGGCCGAGGTGCTCAAGATTACCATCAAGAGCCTGAACAAGGTGGCACACACCAAGAGCTTCGAACGCGACTTTGCCGAGATTCCTATCCGTGGCCGTGGCACCAAGGGTCTGCTGTTGACCCGTGCCGAGATAAAGAGCATCACGGTCAAGGAGCATGGCGGTTCGACCTTGGGTGGCCGAAAAGTATGGTGGGACCCTGATATTCAGCGACTTAACTATGACAAGCAAGGTCGGCTCCTGGGTGAGTTCCTGGGCGAAGATCGCGTCCTGGTGGTGTTGGACAACTACGATTATTACATCACCACGTTCGACGAGACGAACCACTTCGAGACCAACATCCTCCGCATCGAGAAATACGACCCACACAAGGTCTGGACCATCGTCATGAAGGATTGGGAGACCGGTTGCAACAACCTGAAACGTTTCGTGCTGGATGCCCGTGCCTCGAAGCAGAACATGTTGGGCGACCCCAAGCGTTTCACGTTTGTCTTCCTGACCGATACTCCTTATCCGCGTCTCAAGTTCACCTTCGCCAAGCCGGATGACTTCCGCGCCCCCATCGAGGTGGAGGCCGAGGATTTCATTCAGGTCAAGAGCGTCGGCACCAAGGGTAAGAGGGTGGCAGCGTGGAAGGTTGCTTCGGTCGAGGAACTGGAACCTACGCGTCAACCCGAACCAACACCTGAAAACGACAATACGAATGAAGAAAACACTGAAGAACCTGCTCCTGACGCTGAGTCTCTGTTCTAATGCCCTGTTGGCAGGAGCACAACAAGAGGAAACTTTATCGGCGCCCAATCCTGTTCCTCAAGAAAGGGAAACAGTTGTTTATGAACCTCTTGAAAGAAAGATACGTTGCTTGGATATTGAACCAGTACGTCCTGTCACCTCCTCCTTGATGTTGGGCATAGGGGGGAGCACGGTGCACGACACCTACTTGACCAATCAGTTGTACAAGGGCAACTCTTTCGCTGTCGCGTACGAACGTAATCGCCTGAGAAGCAAGATGAAATGGGACAGCGACCAATGGTTGGACTGCTCGTTGGCCGACACCCAGGACGAGGCCTCCGAGAGCAACTCGATGTTCTCTTTCCGCCTGCGCTATCACTATGCCATGCACCGAGTGTGGAGATTCGGTCTGCGTGAGGGGGGGCATCTACCCAAGCACGTTCTTTTCGTGGGTCCGTATGCGTCGATCAACATTGGCGCCAACTATAGTCTGAGCATGGGGTCGGGCAACAATCCCGCCAATATGCACCTGTCGAACAACTTCGGCTTATCGGCTGGTTATCAATGGAATTACTTCGTGCGTCGTCGTCCCAGCAATGTGCGGCTTCAAGTGCAGCTGCCTGTCATCGGAGTTGCTTTTTCGCCCGAATATGCCGCCTCCTACTACGAGACTTTCCTGGTCAGTGACAAGGGCGGACGGACCTATTCCACCTCTTTTCATAACCAGCAGGACCTGGATGTGCGCCTGACGACGGACATTCCTGTCAGCATCATCCCGCTGCCCCGTTTGCAGCGGTTCGGCAGTTCGCTCCGTGTGGGCGTGCAGTATCACATTGAGACACAGGACATCAACCACCTCATCACACGCTATTCTTATTTCCAGGCTGTGGTTGGTTGGACCTGGCAATATTTACCTTTTAGAGCCCCCAGCAGATGAAAAGACTTACTTTCCCTATCCCTGCTTTCGCCAAGCATCTGGTCTTGCCTTTCGGGTTGGTGGCGGTGTGCCTCTCGGCGCTCTGTACTTCTTGCCTGGACGACGAGTCGTTGAGTCTGCCCAACACCCCGATGGGCAACTTCAAGTCCTGCTGGCGCACCCTTGACGAACATTATTGCTACTTTGCGGAGAAGAAGGTCGATTGGGACGATGTCTATCGTCGCTACGAACCCTATTTCCGCGACTCGGTGCAGAACGATTTCGACGCCTTCCATTATCTCTATCAGATGTTGGGCGAACTGCGTGACGGTCACGTCAACCTCTACAGCAACTTCAATGTGGCGCGCAACTGGTCGTGGTTCGAGGACTATCCTCAGAACTTCGACGCCACCCTCCTGGAACGTTATTACCTGGGCACCAACTACTGGATGGCCGGTGGAATGAAGTATGGTATGTTGCGCGACACCATCGGTTATGTTCATTATCCCAGTTTCAGCAGCACGGTGGGTAAGTCGAACATCAACTACGTGTTGGGATTGTTGGGCAATGCCAAAGGTCTCATTTTCGACGTGCGTGACAATGGTGGCGGCAACCTGACGAATGTAGAGACTATCGTCTCGCGCTTCACGGCGCAGGATTTGACTTACGGCTATATCATGCACAAGCAGGGTCCTGGGCACGACGATTTCTCTGAGCCACAGAAACTTACGGTCGATGGCTACAGCCCCGATCGTAGTAAAAAGCCCCTTTGGGATGCCGCGCGCCAACCGGTTGTCATCCTCACCAACCGTTCCTGCTTCAGTGCCACCAACACTTTCGTCATGGCCATGAAAGCCCTGGACGGTCAACCCGCTGAGGGCGAAGGTGCTACCGGCACCAAGATGATCAAGACTATGGGCGACCGCACCGGCGGCGGAGGTGGTCTGCCCTTCGAATCGACCCTCCCCAACGGTTGGGTGGTGCGGTTCTCGACCAGCCCGATGCTCGACATTCACCAACGTCCCATCGAGGAGGGTTTCGCTCCCGACTACTTTGTCCAGATGGACAGCCTCCATGCCTATCAGGACCACATCGATGACATCATCGAGTCGGCCCGCGCCTTCATCAACAAGAACACCCGCATGCAGTATAAGAAAGAGTAGGGGTTTTTTAAAAGAGTAGAGAGTAAAGGGTAAAGAGGAATGTAGAATGACCCAGCAGTCGGAGAGTATCGGAGTTGTCTGAATAATCAGAGTAATCCGAAATATTCGATAATTGGAAAACTCCGAATATCTCCGAGAGTTTCAGATTCCCTTTCTCTATGGTTTTCAACTAAATACTAACTAATAACATGAACAAATATTCGGCTATAACACTCTTCAGTTTATTGTTTCTCCTCTCGTCGTGCCTATCCACCAAACCATCCTATTATGAGAAGGAGGGACAGATGTATGTAAAGGGCTTCGAGTTTATATACGGTAAGTATGACCTTTTGCTGGAGGATGCCGACCCTGCCACCTTCCGCACAATAGACCATTACTATACAGTAGATGCCAATCATGTTTATCGGTTAGATTTATTTTTTGGAACTTGGAATAATAAGATTGTTGCATTGGAACAAGCGGACCCAACTACATTTGAATTGCTGGGACATGGTTATTCTCGAGATGCTCATCATGTCTGGTATTATTCACACTTGATACATGAAGCCGACTGCAAGTCATTTCGGGTTTTGCAAGAGGACTATGGAAGGACAGACTCGTTGCTATTTTATTGTAGTAGACCTGTTTATGGTATAGACCCTAATACCGTAGTCATCTATAGTAATAAATACCTTGGGGACAAAAATGATGTTTACAGGCTTGAGCCGGATTATTTAAAACCACTTCATGTGTCAGACAAGGAGAGTTTTACTCTTGTCCAGAAAAAAGATGATGTATTCTACTTTTGGGCAAAAGACAAGAATTATGTCTATTATCTTGGTTACCATGAGAATGATAGTAATATCGTAAGGTCAACGATTGCTGACTACCAATCCTTTGAAGTTGTAAATCATGATTATGCCCGTGACAAAGTGCAGGTTTATTACCATGACTCTATACTTAATGAAGCTGACCCTGCTACTATGAAATCGATAGAGTATTTTGATCAAGAATTTGCCAAGGACAAATACCATGTATTTTATCGGGGTAAGATAGTCGAGGATGCCGATCCCAAGACATTCAAAGTGACGGGGTATGGTATTGGGAAGGACAAAAATAGAGAATATAACTTGCGATAGGGGTTAGGATTCACGAAAGTGAGTTACACCCGTTTCTTTGCTCATAATTTTCTGATTTATTTGGAAGATTAAAAAAAACTTCGTATCTTTGCGCCGCAAAAAAGAATCTACCGATGCGGATATGTTGAAATTGGTAGACAAGCCAGACTTAGGATCTGGTGCCGTGAGGCGTGTGGGTTCGAGTCCCACTATCCGTACAGCAATGCCCATGCTACTTCTTCGTAGCATGGGCATTGTTTATAATAGCAACCAAGTGCAGTTCGGTTTTCGACTATGTCCGCTTTGGTTCGTTTTAATAATAGATGTTGATTCTGGTTGCTGAGAGTCCATCAGATTCCGCCGTCCAGCAGCCAGAGGTGCTGTTGGTTGTCGTTGCGGAGGGCGACGTGGCAGGTCTCGGTCTTGCCGTCGGGATGGGTCAAGGTGTAGAAGACGAAGACGCCGGGATAACTGTTGTCGCGACGGACGGTGAAGTCGGAAACCTTGCAGCCCTCGAACATCTTGACCAGGGTGGGCAACACGTCCTTGTAGTAGTGGAGCGCCTCGGTAGCTTCGTCGGTCTGACCCGAGATGAGCGCTTGAAGGATGCGCTGGGCAGCATTGACAGGCGTTTCCTGCGATAGCAAGGCGAGGCGCATGTCGTCCTTCAATGGGGCGATGCCTTGTGTCAGGTCAATCCAATCGGCCTCGGCTGGGAGCAGGAGGAGGCTGTCACGATCGATGGCAACGTTGTACTGGATGTCACGGCTGCGGATAATCTCGACCTTCTCGCCGTGCCAGTCTATCCAGACGTGGAGGCTGCGAAGCAGTCCGTCGGGCATGGAGCAAGTGTTCTGGATAGTGACCACCTTGGTCGATGAGGTGTTGTTGAAGATGGCGCTCAGTTCGGTGCCGTCCACCTCGAACGACGTGGTGACCGTGATGGTCGAGTCGGTGACTTGCGTCGTGGATTGGATGTCTTTGTGTAGTTGTAAAGCCATCTGCTGCATGTTGAGCAGGCGGGTGGGTTCAAGGAAAAGAGTAAAATTCTCCAGGAAATTGGCTTGCGGGCCACCTTTCAGGTACATTTTGCCAGGCACCCACATGTATTGTTCGCGGCTGTCGCAGACGATGGTTCTACCCTCCTTCTTCTCCACGCGCCAATAGTCGTGGTTGTTCAAGGTCTGCTTCTGCATCGTCACGTCCATGAAGTCGGCGTGGGGGTCGAAGTGGGCGTAGTTCTCGTCCGGCAAAGTGCGAACCTGCAACTGGAGGAGGTAACTGCCCACGTTGCGGACCGACTGAATGGCTTGCTCGAAGCTGAATGGCGAAGCCGCAGCCTGTGCCGACTCGCTGAAGAAATGGGTGCTGCCCAACACGAGGCCCACGGCAAAGAGGGCAACCGAGGCGGCGATGTTCATCCAACGGCGACGGGGGCGGAGGGTGAGTTGCGGAGCCTCCACTGGGGTCTTTTCAATCTGCTTTTCCTGCACGGGCGAGTGCTTGGGAAGCAGGTCGTCGGCCACCTCCTTCAGTGCTTCATACTCGGCACGGCAGTCTGGGCACGTTGCCATGTGTTCTTTCATCTCCGCCCAGGTCTTGGCGGAAATCTCCTGGTCGAAAAGGTCGGCCAACTGGTTCTTGAATTCGTTACAGTTCATATCTTAGTTGATTTTAGGGGTTAACGACTTTTTCATCTTGCTCATGCCATAGAGGAAACGCGACTTGACCGTGGCGAGGGGCAGGTCCAGCATCTCGGCAATGTCGGCGAAGCTCTTGTCGGCATAGAATCGGAGGCGAATCACTTCCGACTGCTCCTCGGGAATCTGTGCCAACATCTCGTTGATGCGGCGGAACTCCTGACTGAATTCGTCATGCTGTTCCCGATGCCAGAGTTGCATGATCTCGATGCCCTCCGTCTGCTGTCGTTGGCGCTGTCGGACAATGTCGATACAGGCATGGGCGACCGTCTGATAGAAATAGCCACGGAGGTTGGCTATAGGACCCTCCAGGTGAAGTATCTTGGCTACGGCGTCCTGCACGGCATCTTCGGCATCCTGCATCACGCCAGTGCGGTAGCAGGCATATTGGAGCAGTTGCTTGCGTTCGCTCTCCAAGAGTTGTACCAGTCTTTGTTGTAGATCTGAGTTCATTGGGTTTAGTGTTTTTAATGATTGTCATTCTGAACGTAGTGAAGAATCTCTATTCTCTTTCTACAGACATTAGGGATGTTTCGGCTTCGCTCAACATGACATTTTTGAACATATCTTTATGCTTTGTTTTAGTTTTGACTTCACCCTATAGACGGAGAACTGCTGAAAAAGATTTAATGAACTGTAACTTTTTTTTTATTTTTTTCGAAAATTTCCTGACCATCGGCCTATGCTCCCCTTCTGTTGCGACAGAACTGACCTTGTCATTCTACTTACCTTCTCCCTTCTTGCTGCCTTTAAAAGGGAGAAAAAAGGGAGAAGGTCGGTTGCGGGGCAAGGGAAAGGAAAGGGGAGCAGAATATGATGCGGAGTGTACCAAAATCCAAAGCTTATTTCTTCCAACTATTTATTCCAAGCTCCCTTTCCATGTGGATGGTGGTGAGGCGTTATTCTGTTACCACTTGGCCGTCCAGGAGGTGGATGGTGCGTTGGGCAAAACCGGCATCGCGCTGCGAGTGAGTGACCATGACGATGGTGGTGCCGAGGGTCTGGTTGAGTTCGGTGAGGAGCTGCATCACCTCCAGACCAATCTTGGAGTCGAGGTTACCCGTTGGCTCGTCGGCCAGGATGAGTTTGGGGTGAGTGACTACGGCGCGGGCAATGGCGACGCGCTGTTGCTGACCGCCCGAGAGTTGCTGGGGGAAGTGGTGAGCGCGGTGGCTGATGGCCATGCGGCGCAACACCTCTTCGACGCGCTCCTTGCGCTCCTTCTTGGGGATGCCCAGATAGGTGAGCGGCAATTCGACGTTCTCTTCGACGTTGAGTTCGTCCAGGAGGTTGAAGCTCTGGAAGATGAAGCCAATCTGACCTTTGCGCACTTGGGTACGCTGGCTCTCTTTGAGGCAGCCGACTTCCTGTCCGTCCAACCAATATTGGCCGCTGGTGGGGTTGTCGAGCAGACCCAGGATGTTGAGCAAGGTGGACTTGCCGCAACCCGAGGGACCCATGATGGCAACAAACTCGCCCTCTTTCACTTCGAGCGACACGCCGCCCAGGGCAGTGGTTTCAACTTCTTCGGTACGGAACACTTTTGTTAGATTAGAGATTTTTATCATAGCTGTAAATAGGTTTTGAGGTTGTTAGGTTATGAGGTTTTAAGGGGAGATAGTGACTATAGAAACTATAGAGACTATATTTATTATAGAGAATATGGGGTTAATGGGGTGAATGGGATATTTGGGATGAATGGGAAAGGAATGGGAGTTGCTGATCGTAACTACTTTACTCTTTACCCTTTCCTCTCTACTCTTTTAATATCACTCACTCTTCACACTCTCCACGGGGTTCGCGTTGGCCACTCTCCAGCTCTGGATGATGATGGTGGCGAGAGTAACCAAGCTGACGACGAAGAGGGCAAGTGGGAAGAGCCACCAGTAGATGGGAGTGTGCTCGGCGAAACTCTGGAGCCAGACGTTGCCCAAGTGCCAGGCCACGGGAGCAGCAACTGCGAAACTGCCCAGGAGCAACCAGACGTAGCGACGGCAGAGCAGGGTCAGGATTTCGGTGGTCGAACTGCCCATCACTTTGCGGATGCCAATCTCCTTGCGGCGGTACTCGGTCTCGAACATCGTCAGGCAGAAGACGCCAATCAGGGTGATAATCAAGCAGATGACAGAGAAGATGATGACCTGACGGATGAACAGGAACTCCTCCTGGTAGGCCGATTCGAGTACTTGATCCTGGAAGGCAACTTGGGGTTCGTGGCGGGCTCCCAGTCGCATGAAGACATCCTTGATCTGTTGGCGAATCTTGATTTTGTCGATGCCCGCTGCCACACGGATATTGACGGCACGAAGCTCTACGAACCAAGGGTAGTTCGGATCGGAGACGACCAAGACCAAAGGCGAGGCGTTGTTGTCAATGCGGGTGGTGGCAAAACGCGGGTTCTCGCAGACACCGATGACTTTGGGTTGGCCTTCCAGCAGTGGTTTGTCCAGCTCGACCCAATCCCATTGCTGGCGGGCTGCCTCGTTGATGATGTAGGTGTTGTCTTCGTTCTCGTTGAAGTTGCGACCCTCGGTCAACTTGATGCCTAAGGTGTTGAGATAGTGATTATCGACAATGAAGACCGTGAAGGAAATGACATGATCTTTGTCTCCACGCGACCAGAACATATATTGGTCATTGAGGCCAATCTGGAACTGGGAATAGCTGACATCCTCGATGCCCGTCAGTTGCAAGAGTTCGTTACGGAGAGCATCACGTTTCTCGTAGAGGTCGCTGTTCCAACAGGTCATCAGTGCCTCCTTGTCGTAGCCGCACTTCGAGTTGTAGATATAGTCGCTTTGCAATTCCAGGATGCCGATATAGACCGCCATGATGGAGGTGATGGCAAACTGGAGACAGAGCAGGCCGGTGCGGAGTTGACGACCCTTGGGGGTGAGTCCGAACGAGCCTTTGAGCACCAGGGCAGGTTGGAAGGAGGTGACATAGAGGGCAGGATAGGTGCCAGCCACGATGCCTACGACGATGGAGGTCAGTGCCAGGACGGTCACCAGGACGGGATGGTCGCTGAGGGCGATGCTGCCTTTGACCAACTGATTCATTTCGGGCCATTGGGAGAGCAGATAGAGGATGCCCAACGAGGCAATGAACGATACGACGGAGATCAGGACGGTCTCGCCCACCAACGAGAGGCGGAGCGATAAGGTGCTGCTGCCCAACACTTTGCGTGTGTTGATACTCTTGATGCGCATGGGGCTCTCGGCCAAGGTGAAGTTCAAGAAGTTGATGGTGGCAATGAGCAGGACCAGGAGGCAGGACAACTGCAAGACCCAATCGACGCCCTGATTGCCTTTGTCCTTGAAGGAGTCGGCCTTGGAGAACCACGTCTCTTTGACGGGATTCAGGCGGAGGTACTCCAATGTGTCTCTACCCTGCTCAATCAACGGGGAGTGGTTGATGTAAGTCCGGAAAGTGTTGGCAAGGCCAACGGTATCAACGCCTTGTTTCAGACGGACATAGCTGTTGCCGTTGAAGTTCTGGGGTTGGTCCTTCTGGTTGTCGAGGATGTTGCGGTAGATGACATTGCTGATGACACAGTTCTCTGGCAGGTCTTGATAGACGCCGCGCACCAACAGACTATCCTGACCGCGGTTCATATAACGACCCGCTACTTGCACCTCGCCGAAGTAGGTCTTGGCAATGGAGGCCGGGATGAGGAGACCCTCCTTGTCCTCTTCGCTCCACTCCAAGGTGCCGTCCAGAAGACCTGGAATCATGGTGGAGATGCCCTTGTTGGTGACTTCTTGAACCTCGAAGTCCATCTCGGTCTCTCCTTTGCGCATGGTCCAGTAGGCGTTCCAAGGCATAACGAATGAGGTGCTCTCCACCTGAGGCAGTTTCTCCAGGCAGTCGGCCAGATAACGAGGAGAATAGGCCAACCATTCGCCTGAAGTGAAGAAACCATTTACCTCCACTCGGTAGAGACGGTCGTGCTCCTTCAGGCAGGTGTTGTAGGAGTGGTTGTACACCACTTGTGTCAGGAACAGGTAGCAGGCGGAGAAACCTACTATCAGTCCGATAAGGTTCAAGGCAGTTGCGGTCTTGAACCGCTTTGCCATGTAAAGGATGTTTTTGAGGATGTTCATAGGGTGATGTTTTATGGGGTTTCTAGTTTTTTCTAGATATTCTAGAGGTTCTAGAAATACTAGAAATTCTAGATTATCTAGAGTGGTATTTTTTAATCCTCCCTCCCTTTAAGGGAGGGTCGGGGAGAGTCCTTATTTTATCTCCAGCACCTC
>JAEEGH010008373.1_pt1 | contig 24481 bp, 17 predicted proteins | sample 9134181 | NCBI WGS metagenome assembly JAEEGH01 (sample SAMN16246544, study PRJNA631951) | gut metagenome | biome: gut microbiome; feature: rumen; material: DP-attached | host: Bos | place: Iran: Karaj | collected 2018-10
CTTCGTGAAATACGGCAATCCCTTCCGCCAAAGAGTCAACGTAAAAGTTGAAAGTGGAGAGTTGAAAGTTGAAAGTGGTGTTGCCACCGCGTGGCTCACCGACATGCAAGGCAGACGCGAGGAAGTTGTATTGACCCCCGCAGGCGAAAACCGCTACACCCTCGACCTCACCAACCGCCCCTCCACCGCCTACCTCCTCACCTTCTCCACCGCCACCGGCAAGACGCATACTATCCGCCTACTGAAGCAATCCGACATTTTCAGTAGATAATTTTACACTTATGAGCGTAAAAATACAATAAAAATAAAAGTTTTACGTTTATAGCCGTAAAATTAAACAAAGATATGATAGCAAGAGACGAGTACCTGAACCGCCTTATCGCATTTAAGGACAAGCGTGTGGTGAAAGTCATCACGGGGATACGACGTTGTGGAAAGTCCACGCTGCTAATGCTCTATGCCGATTGGCTCCGTGCAAACGGAGTGGCTGAAGAGCAAATCGTCAGCATCAACCTTGAGTCGGCTCTGTACGATGATGTCAGAGACCACAAGTCATTGTACGATGCCGTCAGCCAAAAGATGGTGACGGTCGCCAAACACTATGTCCTGCTGGACGAGGTTCAGAATGTTGCCGAGTTTGAAAGTGCCATCGAAAGCCTGAGTCTTGACCACGACGTGGACATCTATATCACGGGGTCGAATGCATATATGCTTTCGTCCGAGCTTGCCACACTGCTGTCGGGACGCTACGTGGAGGTGGCAATGCTGCCGCTGTCGTTTGCCGAGTATTGCACCGCCTGGCCAGACGAGAACCCCGACCGACTGTTTGTGCGCTATATGAAGTACGGCGGATTCCCATTTTTAGCCGATATAGCCGATGAGAACATCGTTAACAGCTACCTCGACGGCATATACAATACCGTTGTGCTGAAGGACATTATCAAGCGCAACGCCGTCCGCGACATCACCCTGCTTGAGAACGTGTTAAAGATGGTGCTGTCGGCCATCGGCAGCATCGTCTCGCCTTCCTCCATAGTCAAGAGCCTGTGCAGCGAAGGGCGGCAGGTGAGCAACGAGACGGTGGAACGCTATCTGGATATGTTCTGCAATGCCTTTATTCTCAGCAAGGCGGTGCGCTACGACATCAAGGGCAAGGCCTATCTCAAGACACTGAACAAATACTATGTCACCGACATGGGATTGCGCAACAATGTCCTCGGCTACCGCCAGATTGAGGCGACCCACGCATTGGAGAATATCGTCTATCTTGAATTGCTGCGCCGAGGCTACAAGGTGGACATCGGCAAGTTGAACGACACCGAGATAGACTTCATTGCCCGACGGCAGGACACGATAGAGTATTACCAGGTGTCCTACACCGTGAACAACTCGCCTGAGACGCTGCATCGCGAGATACGCCCGTTTGGCAGTATCAACGACCACTACGCCCGCTACCTTATCACGATGGACCGTGACTTGGTGACCGACATTGACGGCATCCGCAAACTAAATGTCGTAGACTGGCTAATCGGCACAACCTCGAGCTAAAGAATGTCAAGACTCACACCCTCTGCCTACTGAAACAATCCGACATCTTTTCAAACTAAAAATTAGACGATATGAAATTTAAAAAGTTTCTTTTATCCTTGATAATAGGCATCTTGTTTGCTGTATCTATGTCATCTTGTTGGTTAGAATGCTTGGATCCTGAAGAGACATATACTGTTCAAGTGACAAACAATACGGATGTGGAATTGTATTTTGCTGCGACTAAGGATACCTCTGATATTCAGAATTGTGAAATACGTCCGTTGTCTATGTTAAATGGGGCTGTTAAGTGCCATTATACCAATGAATATTGGTATGGTCCTGATATTTTAATGAGGTTCTACAGACCATATCTGTTATTACTCTATCCGGACAGCAGTATCGCTGCTATTTGGGACATGAAACATCCGGAAAGTCAAGCAAACAATCGATGGTTGGATACTGCGGCTTGGACAACGGAGGTGTTCACTGACTCAGTCCCTAATTGTACTGGTAAATATCATACCGAATATAAACACACGTTTGCGATAGTGCAGTCGGATTTGCGCCGAAGGTCAACTGCTGGCAATGGCGAGGGTGGCGACGCTGATGCGGAGGTCGGGGATGGACTGTAGAGCGTGGTAGCAGGCCTCGGTGGTGGCACCGGTGGTGAGCACGTCGTCGATGAGGAGCAGGTGTTTGCCTTCGAATTGTTCGGGATGGCGCACGGCGAATGCCGATGCCATGTTATCAATACGTTGCTGGCGGTTTTTGTGAGTCTGTGTGGGAGTGTGACGGCGGCGGTATAAGTCGTGGACGGACAGGGAGCACTGTAATACTTTTGCCACCTCGGCAGCAAGAATCTGGCTTTGGTTATAGCCACGGCGCATCCGTCGCCACCAGTGCAGTGGGACGGGAGCTACGATTTCGATGTTGTCGAAACGGTGGGAGGCTTTCAGTTCTTCGCCAAGAATTGCACCGAACTGATGTGCCATCTGTGTGTTTCCATGATACTTGATTTGGTGGACGATAGTTTGGGTGACGTTCTCTTTGTGGAATTGGAGCAGGCTGGCGGCAGCAACAACAGGGATGCGCCCTGTGAGACGGAGTTCGGTGTCGTTGTCGGGGTGGGCAGCGTTATGTGTCCAGGGTATCTTGCTTAGACACAGGGTGCAGAGATAGTGTTCGTCTCCTACAAGTGGTTCGCCACAATGCCGACAGAGGTCGGGAAAGATGAGCCTCAGTATGTCGCGAACAATGGACATTGGCTATTGTGCTGGATTATCAACGAGGAAAAGGCAGCTGTCGCCGTAACTGAGAAAGCGAAATTGGTGGTCTAATGCGAAGCGGTAGCATTGCCGCCAAGCATCACCAATAAGGGCAGAAACGAGCAGCAGCAGGGTGCTTTTGGGTTGGTGGAAATTCGTTACCAATCCGCTGATAACATGGTATCTGTAGCCAGGGGCTATCATCAACTGGGTATCGCCATAGAGGTGTTCGAGTTGATGGGTGTCCATCCATTGGAGAACGTTGCGGTATGCCTCGGCAGTGCTGATGTGCAGGTCTTCAAGTTCATAGGGGTCCCATTGGAGGATGTGCATGGCATCCAGGTTGGGATTCTGGCTGAGACGGACACCAAACCAATAGACTGATTCTATGGTGCGTACCGATGTAGTTCCGACAGGTATGACGGGGTGGGGAAGGTGCTGAAGAATGCACTCGATGTTTTGGCGTGCTATTTCGATGTGTTCGACATGCATCTTGTGTTCGCCAATGGTGTCGGTACTGACAGCTTTGAAGGTGCCGGCGCCGACATGAAGGGTGATAAAGTCGGTGGCGATATGCCTTGCTTGCAGTGCGTTGAACACTTCGGGGGTGAAATGCAGACCTGCCGTTGGGGCAGCAACAGAGCCTTGATAGCGGGCGTAGACGGTTTGGTAGCGTTCATTATCGCTACTGACAGCTTCGCGGTGCAGATAGGGTGGAAGGGGGATGACACCTGCTTGGTCGATGACTTCGGCAAAACTGACCCCGCCATCCCAATCGAAGTCGACTATCCATGCGTTGCCAATAGCTTGTTGACGGTTGGCATTAAGGGTGATATGTTGGCCGTTGATGTCAATTTCGCGCGAAAGGGTGCCTTCTTTCCATTTCTTGTTGTTGCCGATAAAGCAGGTCCATGTGCATTTGCTGCGTTGCTCAAAGGCTTGGGAAACGGCCATCTGGTAGGGCTCAAGGCAGAAGACTTCGATGGTGGAACCTGTAGCCTTTTGGAAGAATAGGCGAGCGTGTATGACCTTGGTGTCGTTGAATACCAGCAGGCTGTCGGACGGCAGTAGTTCGGGAATGTGGAAGAACTGGCTCTCGGTGATGTTCCCGTTTTGATAGATGAGTAGTTTAGAGTGGTCGCGCTGCTCAAGAGGGAACTTGGCTATGCGGTCGTCGGGCAGTGGGTAGTCGTAGTCGGCTATGGCGATAGATTTAGGGTTATTGTTCATGGGAGGCGTGCTTGCGTTGGGTTAGAAGTGAAAAGAGTATATACCATAGAATGATGATTGTGATGGCGTACCATTGGCGGGTGAGGGCGATTATTATGGCGCAGCCGATGAGGAAGATGTATTGGATGCGGTTGGTCTTCCAAGAGAGGTCTTTAAAGTTGAATTTGAGGGAGAACATGGGCAGTTCTCTGACCATAAGGATGTCGGTAATGAGGGAGAGGATGGCCAAGCCGATGAGCGTTGTGTTGCTGAGCAGTAGGTCTAAATCTAAGTTCGGATTGTAAAAGGCAAAGGCGATGCCCACCCAGATGAGGGCATTTGAAGGCGCAGGGAGTCCAAGGAAACTGTGGCTTTGACGGGTGTCGAGGTTGAACTTGGCAAGCCGGTAGGCGGCAAATGCGGGCATGAGGAGAGCCAGGTAGCGGAGGTCGGCAGTCCACTCGGGGGTGCTATAAATGATATTGAAAAGGATGAGGGCTGGCGCTACGCCTGATGTGACTACATCGGCAAGGGAGTCAAGTTCTTTGCCTACAGGCGATGCCACACCCAGCAGACGGGCGGCAAGGCCATCGAAGAAATCGAGGAATATACCCCCGATGATAAAGTATGCAGCAAGGTCACCATAGCCTTGTGCGGCATAGTAGGAGGCAATGACGCCACAAGTGAGGTTTCCGAGGGTAATGAGGTTGGGAATTTGTCGTTTGATAGAATTAAGTATTCTCATGATGTAGTTTTCAAAAAAAAGATGTAGGAAGGACAGCGTCATTCCTACATCTTTGCAAATAAACAGAAAGGATTAGTATAGTTTAATAACCAATTTGAAGTCGGGGTCGTTCCAATAGGCGCGGAATTCCACGTCAACAGCTGCTTTACGCTTGTAATTGTATTCCATGTCTACAGCGTTTTGCAGGTTCTTGAAACAGTTTTCACGGTCGCCAAGGCGGGCGTAAGCAACGGCACGGAGGTAGTTGACCTCGGCAGTCTGGTCGAGACAGCAGTTGAGAGTGCGGATGCAAGCGTCGGTCTCGTCGTTCTCCAATTGGGCGAAAGCCAGATTGTAACTGCAAGAAGTACCCTTCAGAAGTTTCTGAGCCTCTTCGTAGTTGCCGCGCTTGAGGTTGAGGATGACAATATTGTCGTCGGCATCGGAACTGCCTTGACGTTTAGCCTCCTCGAAGTAGTATTTGGCAAGGGTGTAGTCTTTCTGAGCCAAGCAGAGAAGACCGGTGTTGTTAAGAATGTCGGGGTTGTGGGGGTTAAGGTCGCGAGCCACCTTGAGGTAACGTTCAGCCTCAGAGAAGTCGCCAAGATAGAATGCAATAGCACCGGCGTTGTTCCAAGCACCCCATTCAGCGCTGTGGTTCTCGGTAGCCCACTTGTAGTATTTCATCTTGGTGTCGTAGTTGTAGTTAATATAGGCGGCATACATCAGTTCGTCAAAAGAGAGCTTGGAGGGGTTGAGGGTGGCCTGTTTGGCAAGTTCCACATCGGTCTGGCGGGCCTCAGAGTAGTAGAGGGCAATCTGTGCACGGCGCAGGCTGGGGAATATGTCGCGCTCCAGCTGGGGATAGGTCTCAGAGTAGTTCTTCACCATCTGCTCGCGCTTGACGAGGTTCTGTTGGGTCTCGACCACATTAACAATAGCGTGACGGTCTTGGATATTGCTCTCTTCGACCATGACGACGAAATGCACCCAGTCTTCGCCTGCAGCGCGGGTGGTGATGACCATTTTCTTCAGCTGTTGATGTTTGTAGTATTCAAGGTCTTGGGGTTTTACCTTAGCGCGCTTGGCCATAACGTTCAGCACATCGTCAAGCACACGGCGCAACTCGGCGGTAGCGACGTCGGCACGATTTTTCGAAACACCCACATTCGCGGTTTCCTCGCCTTCGGGCGAAGCCCAACCTGTGATGGTAATCTGTTTTGGAAGACCATTCTCAAGCATGACGCGTTTGAGGTCGTTGACCGTGTATTGTGCGTCGAAGCGCACGTTCATCTCGCAGCCCCAATCAAGGATAGAGGTGCCGTTGGGGAAATAGATGTCGGCGGTCTCCACAACGCCTTGCTTCTTGTTGTAGTTGAGCGGTGCGATAGAGATATTGCCACGGATGTCAATCCATTCCGAAGTGATGTTCACGCCGTCAGAGATGACCACAGTGGGGAAGGTCTTACCCTTGTGCTGTGCAACAATTTCATCGGCAAACAGGGCCTCGTCGTCGACGCTGGAGGTCTTGTAGCCCACAGGACTGAGAAGCACCTTGCCAGTCTCCATACCGGGCTTGTAGTCAAGCACGTCGTTATAGGTGAAACGTCCACCGGTCGAGTAGTTGATAGTGGTGCCGGGACCCGAAACATTCTCACCCTTGACGGTGATGGGGTCGAGCGGTGTGGTGCCACCTTCCCAGGTGAAAACAGGCTGGATGAAGAGTGCCACGCCCTTGTCGAAATATTTGGCAGGTACTGAGGCGGTAAAATTGACAACCACTTTGTCGTCGCGAACCTCTACTGGGTCGGGGTTGGCCTGATAGCGGATTTTTTTGCTATTGGACTTCATTTTGGACAACCCACTGCATCCGGTCAGCAGGACAACGGAGGCTAGGAAAAGAGTAAAAAGTGCTTTTCTCATTTGTATACTTATATATTTTTTATTCTGCAATATGATAATAATCAAATTATTGAATACTTAATACAAGAAAGGGGGCTTTCTTGTATCAATCTGCAAAAATACGTATTTTTTTTGAATACGCAACTTTTTTTTCTGCATCTTTTGTTTTCAAGAACCGCGCCGACATATCTCTGCGAAGGGGCAATGGGCGCACGATTTGCTTTCGGGATTGGCAATAAAGGGTATGTCGGGATTGAAGATGTCGGTGATTAGTTCATGTAGTATTTTTTCAAAACTCTGAAGATGTTTGGGTGTTAGAACTGTCGAACCTTCCCATTGCGCCACCAATAGTTCAGACTGCAGGTGTCCGAGAGGATAGATGCCCGACAAATAGTGTTCACCCACTTGCCCGACGTGGTGTGCCAACCACGTGTATATCATTACTTGAAACCACTTGTCGGACACATTTGCCCAATTGGGTTCTGACTCGTTTACTATCAAATCTTTGGAATCTACTTTGCCCGACTTGTAGTCGATGATGCGGGTGTATCCGTTCCAGTTGTCGATGCGGTCGGCGGTGCCGGCAATAATCACATGCTGTGCGCTGTCGCCAATGGTGGCCTGTATCGTGTGGGATAGCTCCTTCTCTAAAGCCAGGATTTGTATTTCCTCGCCTCTGTCCAAACATCGTATTTCCGATTTCAAGAAGTTGGTTATCTGTATCTTGGCAACCGATTCGAAGAAATGGTTGCGGCCCTCGTGGCTTCTCCCATGGTGGAATTGCTGGTCGAGCACTTCGGCTAACAGGTTGTCCACCTTTCCGAGTGCCTCTTTTAACGACTCGGAGGTAATCTGCATCCCGATGTAGGGCGAATAGATTTTCTCCAACACCGCGTGGATACAGCTTCCTAACTCGTTCTGCTCAAGGTCGTCATTCATGGGGTCATTTCCCTTGATGTTGAGGATGTTCTCATAGTAGAACCTTACGGGACAGCTACGATACTTGTTGAGTGCCGACGGAGAGAAACCACGCTTGGCAATCTGCTCTAACTGGCATAGAATAATGGAGTTCTTTGGGTAAGTCGGCGGGACTGTGGTGGTGGCAGCATGGCTGTCGGCAAACAGTATTTCTTCGTGCAACGCGATGTTGTCGGGATAGCGTTGTGCCAGCTCTCTCCGCACCTGCAGCAGGAAACGGCTTGGTTCTCCTTTGCCGATTCCTTCTGTTTCAGTATGATATACTAAATGGACATCGGTGGCGCGTTGTAACAGACGGTAGAAGTTATAGGCGTACACGGCCTCTTTTTCGTGAAATGTCGGAATGCCGAAATTGACCTTTAAATCGTATGGAATCAAAGTGTTGCTTGTTTTTCCTGATGGCAGGCATCCCTCATTGGCTGACAGCAGTATGACTCTTTTGAAGTCCAGATTTCGTGTTTCCAGTACGCCCAGTATTTGGAGTCCCTGTAGTGGCTCTCCATAGAACGGCACCGAGTTACGTTGCGCCAAGCGGGTGTATATCTTCAAGAGCGTGTTGAGATTGTCGACGAAATGGTATTGTTTCTGCAATTCCTGAAAGTAGTCCACAATTCGCAGCAGGCACGCAAGTGCCTCTTTTTCTTTGCGGTCGTTGTCGAGTGCGTGGATGTCGTATAGTGTGTGGATGAGTTGCCGCAGCAACAGAAGAAAGTCGTCGGGTGTGGGTATTTCATGGGGGAAGAGAAACCGAATGGGAGTGGGGTCACATGCTAGTTGGCGGCACAGGTCGGTTATTTCCTCGTCGGTGGCATAAATGATATGGCTGTTGGCAAGCAGATTGCTTAGCTGAGAATGTATGTTGTTGATACCAAGTATGGTCGCAATCCCGTTGTCGGAGAGGGTGTCGAGAATGTCTGTGTGATAGAAAAGTGCCTCACGGCGACGCTGATGTAGGGCGAACAGCTTGAGTACCAGCGAATGTACAGCAGTGTTGCTGAATGGGTAACCCATCGTCACGTTGGCGGTCTTGATTTCTTGTGGCAGGGCGTTGAGTACGGGCAGCAGAAGCGACTCGTCGGCCAACACGATGGCTGTCTGTTCAATAGGGTTGTCTGGATGTGCCTGTATTTGTTGGGCGAGCTGTTGCCCTGCGTATTTGCTTTGAAGCACATTCTCGGGACAGCTGACGATGGTTATCTCCTTGTGTTCCATCGCAAAGTGCGCTGGGTACTCGCCCGTGAGGAAAGGATTGTCCCTCAAAAAGTGACCCGCCTCTTGCGTGGAATCGTCATAGTAGTAAGCATCGCCATCGGTGATGAATGTGCCGTTTCCCTGTCGCAGATAGTGCTTGATTATGAGTTTCTCACAAGCCGATATGGCATTGAACCCGACAAAATAGTAATATCGGTTGTCGCTATTCGGTGCAAGGGCATCAATATTCTCTGCCACATGCCGATAGGCCATTCCCCCATACGCCTGTCGACGTTCTATTAGTCGTTTGTGCAACTGAGTATAGTACTGGTAAAGCGATTGGTAGAATGTAAGGTATTTCTCTTGGAAAGGAGTGGGCTGACCCGTTTCTACGTTCCATTTCTCTATGGCTTTGATATCATGTAGATTGCTGAAGAGACTTTGGGCATCTACACAGTAGAGGTCTATTTCCGAGAAGTCGGCAAGCATCATTTCTCCGAACGAGATAAAATCTTCGAAATTAGTGTACTTGTCGTTTGCCTCATCTAAATGACGATGAATGTCGAACAACTCGAATAGCAGGTACTCATTTGGAATAATGGTTAATCCACCCAGTTCCGAAATCAGTTCGTCAATGCCCATAATGCGCGGTAGGAAGAAGGGCTGGCCTCCCATTGACGCGAATTGTCGGCGTAGAAAAAGACCAGAACGACGATTGTTAAATATCACCGTCACTTGGTTCAAGTCGTCGGGATGTTTTGTGCGTAGTCGTTGCGCTACTTCTGCAAGAAATGTTTCCATTGGTAACAAGTGCGTTATGTGTTGAAAATCCAATTTTGTGCGCGTTGAAGGGTCTCTGGCTTACCCACGTCGAGCCAATCTGCTGGGTTATGTTTGAAATAACTGATTCTATGATTTTTGGCTAACGATAGATAGGCAGGAATGATGGAGTAAGGGTGGGTGGCTTCGGGGAGCTGGTTGAGCAGTTTGGTCTGTATGACTGCTATACCACTGAACGCCAGTTGTTCGCAGATGGTGGTGGGTGACTTTACCCACTTGGTTTCGCCAGTCGTGCAGTTTTGCCACCCTGCCAGTTGCTTTTTGGAATCAAATAATAGTTGTCGAGAGGTGCTCCGTTGGCTCACAACTAATGTTGCCAAATTCATGGAATCAGTGTGTTGCTTGATTGCTTCGGTGAAGTTGAGGTGCGTCAGAATGTCCACGTTGTGGACGAGGATGGGCTCGTTTGGTAGGAAGAGAGGTTCGGCTTTCTTCAATCCGCCTCCAGTGTCGAGCAGCAGGTCGCTTTCGTCGGAGATGAGGATGTCGACATTCCAGCAGTGACTTTGCAAGTAGTTGCGAAGCTTGTCGGCAAAGTGGTGTATGTTGACAACAATCCGTGTAGCACCTTGGTGCACAAGGTTGTTGATAGCTATCTTTATCAAGGGTTCCCCTTGCACTTCCACCAATGCTTTTGGCAGAGTGTCGGTGATGGGATGTAGACGAGTGCCGAGGCCGGCGGCGAGGATGAATGCTTGCATAGTAGGTGTGTTATTACTTTGCAAAATTACCTTTTTTTTTCCACCCAATGAAAAAAAAATGCATCTCTTCTGTAATTTTCACTTCAGTAGTCATGTTTTCAAAGTATTGCGTCTTGTTATGCATCTTTTTTGAGATTGTCTTTCCTCCTCCCTTTTTTGATTCACCCTACCTTCGCTGTAAGTCCAGTGTAGGTCCAGTGTAGGTTCGCTCTACCTCCGCGCTGTAGTTCTCTAATTACTCACCATTTTTGCAGTCTACTCTCTTACCTTAGTTGTAGATTGATACTATTGCTCTGAGAATCTGAGAATAAGTATAATGATGATTAGAATGGCTCAACTAGTCTTTGTGGATTAAGGTGTCATTTGTGAAGAAAAATAGTGCGATTTGAATTAATTTTGTTGCGGTTTGTTTTTTAAACAATTTTTTTTTGTATCTTTGCAAATCATGCTGAAAGGCTCGCGCAAGCGACATGTTCCTTTATCAGTTTGACTTGTAGTGAAATAATAAAATGTTTTTAGAATATGAAAGTAATTAAATTATTATTTGTGGCAGCCGTTGGAACGGTTTTGCTGTCGTCGTGCAGGCAATCGGCAGAGATTGCCTATATCAGCGATGCCCAGCGTGACTCAGCGTTTGCGCTGAAAGGTCAGTTCTCAAGCGGTATCCAGGCTAACGACCTGCTTGGCATCTATGTAGAAAGCCAGACTCCTGAGGCGACTATCCAGTTTAACCAGGAGACGAACAAGATTGTCGTCAACAATGGTGTGGTGATGAACCAGGGCAGCAGTGTGGTATCTGGTTATTTGGTGAACCACGATGGTGACATTATCTTTCCAGTGCTTGGCAAGATTCATGTGCTTGGTCTCACGCACAGGGAATTGGCAGCATTGATTGAGAAGAAGTTGGTCAGCGACGGTCATATTTCCGACCCAGTGGTGACGGTGAAGTTGATGAACTTCAAGGTGTGTGTGCTGGGTGATGTGGAACGTCCGGGTCAGTTGGTTGTGTCGGGCGAGCGTCTTACTATTTTTGAGGCATTGAGTATGGTTGGTGACCTGACTATCTATGGCCAGCGTCGTAATGTGACGGTGATCCGCGAGGAAAACGGTTTGCGTACCATCGGCGAGGTGGATCTGTCTTCTAAGTCGGTGTTTGACTCGCCCTATTATTACCTGCATCAGAACGATGTTGTGTATGTGGAACCTAACATGAGGAAGAAGAAGAATGCCGACCGTGACCCGATGGTGATGACTTACATCTCGAGTGCGGTGTCTATCGTGTCGGTGTTGACATCGGTATTCTACTACTACATCCTAATGAGATACTATAATCAGCGTACAAACTAGTAAATTATAAATCATGGAAAATCAGCAACAATTAAGAGGTACCCAATCAATGGCCCAAGGTGGGGCTCAAGGTGGTACCCAGCAGGAGAATGAGAGCACTATCTCGTTGCGAGACATAGTGTTTCTGGTTATCAATAACTGGTATTGGTTTGCGCTCTCGCTGTTTGTCTGTTTGGTGGTTGTGGGTGTGGTATATAAGACCAAGCCCAAGGTGTATGAGTATACGGCTTCGATTCTGGTGCGTGACGAAATCAACGGTAAGGGCCAACAGCGTAACATTGACCAAATCTTCAGCAACATGGATGTCGGAATGCATTCGCTGGAGAACGAGGTATATATGCTTAAGTCGTCTTTGTTGGCAAAGAAGGTTGTCACTGCTTTGGATTTGAATAAGACTTGCGAGCGCAATGGATTTTTCACCAAGGTGTCGTATTTCAGAGACCGGCCTTTGGAACTGAAGGTTTATACGCGGAGCGCGGAGGTGTCGGAAGTGACAATTAATGTGGAGGTGACGCCATTGGATATGAGCCGTTACGAGTATGTTGTCAAGTCGCTTAACCGATATGGCGTTAATAAGAAGGGCATCGCGTACTACACCGAGCCTGTAGTGGTTACGGAGGATGTGTCGTTTACAATTGACAAGACGCAGTTCTTCTCGAACCGCGACTTCAAGACCAAGTATATGTTGGCGGAAGTGCCTGTGACCACGAAAGCGACTCAGGTAGCAAGGCGTCTGGCAGTGAGCAGAGCTGATAAAAATGCTGCTGTGCTGGTTCTGAAGTATAACGACAACAACGATGTCAGATCTCGTGAGGTGGTGACCGCGTTGGTGGATGCGTACAACGACGATGCCGCCGAGGACAACAGAGCTGTGGCAGAGAAGACTGAGCAGTTTGTTTCGGAACGAATAGCTCTCATCTCTGGCGAGTTAGAGGATGTGGATGCACAGGTAGCGCAGTTGAAGAAGGATGCCCGCATTCCCGATATTCAGACGGCTTCAGGCACAATGCTTCAGACAGGTATCCGTTATTCTGAGGAAGTCAATAGCCTCGAGGCGGAACTTCAAATGATTAAGGCTATCAGATCGTATTTGGTTGACCCGAACAACAAAGAGGAATTGCTTCCTGCAAACGTCGGTGTCTCTAACCCTGGTGTTCAGACGATGATTAACCAATATAACAGCCAGATGCTGCAGTATCGCAAGCTGTTGAATACTGCTGGTCCTAACAACCCGGGAGTGCGTACTTTGGTGCAGCAGATGGAGGGCAACCGTGAGAGCATCCTTTCGTCGATTGACAACCTGATTAGTTCGACCAATGTCCGCCTGCAGACGGCTCGTGCACAAGAGGCGCGTGCTCAAGGTCAGATTTATAACCTGCCTACGCAGAACAAGGCTGTTCAGGAGGTATCTCGTCAGCAGAAGATTAAAGAGGAACTGTTCCTCTATCTGTTGAGCAAGCGCGAGGAGAATGCAATGAACTTGGCTGTTACGATTGTTCCAGCCAAGATAGTCGAACCTGCGGCACGTACCAACATGGGTCCGCATCTGTCGATGTTTATTTTGGTGGGTCTAGTCCTTGGTGCGGCACTGCCTGCTCTCGTGATGTTCCTCATCAGCTTCTTCAATGTCAAGTTGCGCTCCAAGTCGGATATTGAGAGAGCCATGACCATTCCTATTTTGGGTGAGGTGCCACAGAAACCTGAAGGTCGCGCCAATGATGAGATTATCGTCACTGCCAATGGTAATGATGTGGTCACGGAGGCGTTCCGAATATTGCATTCGAATATCCCGTTCTTCCTAAAAGATAATAAAAAGGTGATTCAGACCGTGTCGACGGTGCCTGGCGAGGGTAAATCGTTTGTGGCACTGAACTTGGCATTGTCGCTTGCCTACCTAGGTAAGAAGACTATCTTGGTGGACTGCGACCTGCGTAAACGCAGTTTGTCGAAGACTATTGACCGTCACAACCGTCTGGGTCTGATTAGTTACATGTTGGGCAAGGAGGAGGACTTCACTAAGATTATCATGCACAGTGAGACTTCGCCGTTCCTCGACTATGTTGTGTGCGAAAAGACCCCGCCGAATGCTACCCAGCTGCTGCTTACCAACAAGATGGACAATTTGGTGGCTTACTTGCGCGGGAATTACGACTACATCATCCTTGACTCTACGCCGGCACAGATTGTTGCCGACTCGGCTATCATTAACCATAATGCTGACCTGACAACCTACATTATGCGCGTGGGTTATCTGAACAAGAGTTCCTTCCCGTTCATCCAAGAGTTGAGCGACAAGGGAAAGTTCAAGAACATGGCCATCATTATGACCGACGTGCCAGTTATCAAGCGTCGCTATGGTGGCTACGGCTATGGTTACGGTTATGGCTACGGTTATGGCTACGGTTATGGTTATGGCTACGGTTACGGTTATGGCTACGGCTATGGTTATGGCTACGGCTATGGATCAGGGGACGAGAGTGATTCCGACGAGAAGAAGAAAAAGTCCAAATAGTAATGTAATATGTTAGGTATTGTATTATGAAGGGAATTGTTCTTGCAGGCGGGTCTGGTACCCGCCTGTACCCTATAACTAAGGGTGTCAGTAAACAGCTTCTGCCCATTTATGACAAGCCGATGGTGTATTATCCCATCTCGACTCTCATGCTGGCGGGCATTCGCGACATTCTGATTATCTCCACCCCTTATGATCTCCCTAGTTTTAAACGTTTGCTGGGCGACGGGTCGGATTTTGGCGTTCATTTCTCCTATGCGGAGCAGCCGTCGCCCGATGGTCTTGCTCAGGCTTTCATCATTGGCGAGGAATTCATAGGCGATGACTCCTGTTGCTTGGTGTTGGGCGATAACATTTTTCAGGGCAATGGATTGGGGAAGATGTTGCGCGATGCGGTCGCGGCAGCTGAGCAGGAACTGAAGGCAACGGTCTTTGGCTATTGGGTGGCAGACCCTGAGCGTTATGGTGTGGCGGAGTTTGACCAACAGGGCAATGTCCTTTCGATAGAGGAAAAACCACAGAATCCTAAGTCAAACTATGCTGTGGTGGGTTTATACTTCTATCCAAACAAGGTGGTCCGGGTGGCCAAGGGGATTAAGCCATCGGCTCGTGGAGAGCTTGAGATTACCTCGGTCAACCAGCAGTTTTTGCAGGATGGTGAATTGAAAGTCCAATTGTTTGGACGTGGCTTTGCCTGGCTTGACACGGGCACTCACGATTCTCTTGCGGAAGCTTCCACCTTTATTGAGGTGATCGAAAAACGTCAGGGACTGAAGGTGGCATGCTTGGAGAGTATTGCCTATGAAAAAGGCTGGATAACAGCTGACGACTTGCACCGCATTGCACAGCCTATGGCGAAGAACCCTTATGGACAGTATTTGCTCAATCTAATCAAGGAACAATAATTAGAAAGATTGTAATGGAAGTTGTAAAGACTGAAATTGAAGACGTACTTCTTATCAAACCTCGTGTTTTCGGCGACGCGAGGGGGTACTTTTTTGAGAGTTTCAATGCTCGTGAATTTGCCGAAAAGACTGGTATTCAAGTTACCTTTGTGCAGGACAACGAGTCCATGTCGCACTACGGTGTGCTACGTGGTTTGCACTACCAGCAGCCACCTTATGCCCAAAGCAAGTTGGTGCGTGTAGTGAAAGGGTGTGTGCTTGACGTTGCAGTCGACATCCGCAAGGGCTCTCCCACATTTGGACACTATGTGGCCGTGGAGTTGTCGGCGGATAACCACCACCAGTTCTATCTGCCAAAAGGCATAGCGCATGGGTTCTCTGTTCTCAGCGACGAGGTTATCTTCCAATACAAGTGTGATGAGTTTTACGAACCCCAAAGCGAAGGTGCTATTGCTTGGGACGATTCCGACCTGAATATCGATTGGAAATTACCAGTCGATAAGATTCTCCTGTCGGAGAAAGATCGTCATCACCCTTGCCTGCACGACATAACTTCTCCGTTCAACTATAAATAGTATCCAAAAAATGACAATCCTTGTGACAGGTGCCAATGGCCAATTGGGAACGCATATCAGGCTGAATACTACTCAGTCGCGTCACCAATATTTTTTCACCGATTTGGCCGAGTTGGATATTACCAATATGGCAGCGGTGAGGCAGTATGTCGTCCACAATCAAGTCGAGGTTATTGTCAACTGTGCAGCCTATACCAATGTGGACCGTGCCGAAAGCGATGAGGCGGTGGTCGACAAAGTGAACCACATTGCCGTTGGCTTCTTGGCAAAGGCAATGTCTGAAGTTGGCGGGTTGTTGGTACATGTCTCGACAGACTATGTGTTTGGAGGTAATCTAAACAATACTCCTTGTGGTGAGGACGAGAAGCCTAATCCAACAGGTGTTTATGGAAGGACGAAACTACTAGGTGAACAGGCAATTGCGGCGAGTGGCTGCCGTTGCCTATTATTTCGCACCGCTTGGTTGTATAGTGAGTATGGGAAGAACTTCTGTAAGACTATGTTATCTTTCACTGCTAGCAAGCCGAGCCTTTCTGTAGTGTTCGACCAGGTGGGGACCCCCACTTATGCCGGCGACTTGGCGAAAGCTATTGTCACCATTCTTGAAGATGGTCTGGCATCAGGTCACGAAGGTCTTTACCATTATAGTAACGAGGGTGTCTGCAGCTGGTATGACTTTGCTAAGGAGATAGCCCGCCAGTCAGGACACACCGATTGCGACATCCAGCCATGTCACAGCGACGAATATCCGAGTCCGGTGGTGCGTCCGAGTTATTCTGTTCTTGACAAGACAAAATTTAAGCAGACGTTTGGAATCCGTATCCCCTATTGGACAGACAGCCTGGCGGTCTGCTTACAAAACATGAAATAGTTACAAATAGAAAAATGAATTCTTTTATCCACGAAAGCAGCTATGTAGACGACGATGTCGTCATTGGAGAAGACACTAAGATATGGCATTTCTGCCATATACAGAAAGGTGCCCGTATCGGGGAGCGATGCTCCTTCGGTCAAAATGTGAATGTGGGCAACAATGTGCGCATTGGCAACGGCGTCCGCATCCAGAACAATGTGTCGGTGTACGAAGGTGTGGAGATTGAGGATAATGTCTTTTGCGGTCCCAGTTGTGTGTTCACCAATGTGAATACCCCGCGTGCGCATTTTCCGTGCCATGGCGTTTATGCCAAGACACTGATAAAGGAGGGTGCCTCGCTTGGTGCCAATAGCACTGTGGTTTGTGGGCATACGGTTGGTCGCTCAGCGTTGATAGCGGCAGGTGCCGTTGTGACGCACGATGTCCCCGACTATGCTCTCATGGCCGGTGTTCCCGCTCGTCGGATAGGTTGGGTTTGCGAATGTGGCAAGCGGTTGGACGACAGCCTGAAATGCTCTTGTGGTCGTCATTATCATCTTCAATCCGATGCTCTCCTGATAAAAGAATAAAGACCGATTAAAAACTTTTGAAAAGTGAAATATAGAATAGTCATCATTCTCATGCTTTTTGTGGTGGGCATTTTTGACTGCCACGCCAAGAGAGAACCCTCTTGGATGAAAGAGATGCCGTTGCCTGCCAACAATACATATATTTATGTCCGTGAGTCGGGCGAAGGAAAGACTGTCGAAGAGGCTCTCAACAGAGCTTTGGTCAGGGTGTTCCAGAATACTGCTAACCGTTTGGGAAAGACATTCGACGAGACGCAGGTTTACGAAGAGCTCCACAAAGGAACCAACTATGTCCTTGTCTCTCAGCAATGCGGCATTCCCGTCAACAAAGTCGACCAATACGAAGTCAACCTCAAGAATGGTTCCTATTGGGTCTGTGTGCTTTGTCAGGTGGCATCCATGCGCGACGTAGTGCCTGTGTGGGACAAGGGTGAGCGTGCCCGCAACGTGACCGATGGCGCGTCAATGGTCAAATCGATTATTCCCGGTCTTGGACAGATGGGCAAAGGATATGTGGGTGAAGGTGTTGCCACCATGTTGGGTGAGATAGCCCTGATTGGCGGCGGCATCGGATGCTATGTGGCAGCGCAGAACCAATTGGACATCTTTAATAATCATACTCTGTCGAATGATGCCCGTTTGGAAGCTCGCAACAATTATAACACGCTCCGCACCTCTTCCTATATTATCTGGGGTGCGGCTGGGGCATTGTATATTTTCAACTTTATTCGTGCCTATACGTTGGAACCCAAGCCCGAGCTGGCTTTTACTTGGACCCCATCCCTTATCACCACCCCCAATACTGTCGTTCCCACGGTAGGACTAACTTATAGATTCTAATATGTATCGCAGATTATCATTTCTATTGTTCTGTTTTATAAGCATATTGTTTTCCTCTTGTATTAATACGCTCGAGGAGGAAGGTATATATGAAACAACGCGCTTTTATGGCGTTGTGCTAGACAATCGTACCAACCAGCCCTTGCAGGGCTTGCGTGTAATAGGGTGGGACGGTCAGAATACCGGCAAGGTGGTATATACCGCAGTCGACGGCACATTTGAGATGGTTGTCACTATGGATCAACTTGTCAAAGGCTACTCCATTCTTTTCACGGCCGACTCGCTATACGAAAGTTTGGACTACAGCCTTGCCGATGTGCCCATTGGAATGAAAGAGTACAATATAGGTGTCCTATATATGGTCGGCCCCGAGGTTCCGATTGTGGAAATGGGCAGAATAGTTGACATCACAGCCACCTCTGCCCGTTGCTACGGCTCTATTTTGAGCTGGGGCAATTCTACTATTCTGGAGCAAGGTATTGTCTATAGCACCATGCAGTACCCCACAATCGATAACGACAAGGTGACGGTTCCCGTCGGTCAAGATGATTTCGACTGCACCTTGACACTCTCCCCTCATACTACCTATTATGCACGTGTTTATGCAGTCAACGGAATAGGAGTGGGCTACAGTGACCAAGTGACAATCACTACTCGCGACGGGTTGGCATCGGTCTATACTGCTAGCGTTACCAATATTACCACCACTTCGGCCTCTTGTGGAGGCGAGGTGGTTGTCGATGGTGGATTCAATGTTCTGTCCCGTGGTATTTGCTGGAGCACTTCGGCTCAGCCTACCATCAGCAATGCGCACACTGTCAATGGGTCAGGCCTAGGTGTCTTTACCAGTCAGATGGATAATCTCGAGCCCAATACTACATATCACGTCAGGTCGTATGCCCAAAATTCGTCGGGCATCGCTTATGGTCCTGAGAGGACATTTGTCACCCAGTCAGGATTGCCGACAGTCACCACCACAACAGCCACCAACATTACTGCTACCAGTGCTGTGGCGGGTGGCGCAGTCGCTACCGACGGAGGCTATCCTGTCATTCGACGTGGGGTCTGCTATGGCACCACCTCGCAGCCCACCGTCTCGGGTCTGCACACTACCGATGGGGCTGGCACAGGCACATTTGTCAGCCAATTGACGGGTCTGACTCCCGGCACTACCTATTACTATCGGGCCTACGCCACCAATGGTGTTGGCACCGTCTATGGCGAACAAAAGATATTTGTAGCGTGGTAGTGAGGTTATTGTCTAATAGATGAATCATCAACGACTATGAACAAAACGGTAATAAGAGTACTATTTTTTATACTATTTGTGGGAGCGTCCCTTTCCAATGCTCGCGCATTCGACTTCTCCTCGGTGTGTGGCACTGGGCAGACCTTATACTATAGCATAGTGTCCGACAGCACTGTCGCGGTTGTCTACCCCAACCATGTGGGTTCTAGTTACTACAGTGGTTACTCCACCCCGTCGGGTAGTCTATCGGTCCCTGCCATGGTGACGCATGGTGGCAACACCTACACCGTGGTCTCCATTGGCAACAATGCTTTCAGCGGTTGCACCGCGCTCACGGGGCTCACGCTGCCTACCTCCGTCACATCCATTGGCAGCAGTGCCTGCTCGCAGTGCACGGGCCTATTGTCCGTATCCATCCCCACCACCGTGACGGCCATTGGCGACAATGCCTTCATGGGCTGCAACCACTTGGCTTCAATAGTTCTTCCCGATGCCGTGACCATGATTGGCGTAGGCACGTTTCAAGGCTGTAGCTCGCTCACTTCTGTCACTTTGGGAGCCTCTGTAATGACCATCGGCAATGTGGCATTTGAAGGTTGCAGCAGCCTCACTGCGCTCCACATCCCCGATGCCGTGACCATGCTGGGCAACTGGGCATTCTGCAACTGCACCAGTCTCGACAGCCTATACGTCGGTACCTCCGTCGCCTACATTATGCAAAACACTTTCTCTGGCAGCAACAATGTGAGCTATATTCATTATAATGCCCGCAATGCCAGTTGTAGCTACTTCTCGGCAGGAGCCTACCGTTCTTCTCTACCTGTCGCCTCACTCACCCAGTTGGTCATTGGCGATAGTGTGCAGTCCGTTCCTCAATATGCCTTTGCCAATGCCTTGTTGTTAGACTCCGTTTATATCGGAAGTAGTGTTACAGCCATTGATGCCAATGCTTTCAGTGGCACTTCCAATGTGCATCGTCTCTATTACAACACCAACCACTTCGCCAATACCCCGTTCCCTGCCTCGGCATTTGCCCCTTTCGCAGCCCTCACAAAGCTGTATGTGGGCAACAGTGTGCTGCATGTCCCCAGCACAGCCTTTGCAGGCAAGACCGCGCTGCAACAAGTCTTCTTCAACACATCGCTTGCCACCATCGGCGACTCTGCTTTCTATGGTTGCACCGCGCTGCGAGGTCCCCTGCAGTTGCCTGCCACGCTCACAGCCATCGGCACCTCCGCTTTCCAAGGCTGTGCCAACCTTGGTGGCACCCTTCAGTTGCCCGCAGTGTTGAATTCTGTCGGTGCGTCAGCCTTTGCTGGTTGTGCCAAAATCGCTGGCGCGTTGACCATTCCGGCCAGTGTACAATATTTAGGTAGTAGTGCATTCTCCAATTGTGACAGTCTTCTTTCATTGACTGTTGCCAACAGCATCCTCTCCATCCCCGCTGAGGCATTCAGTGGTTGCGACCGTTTGTTCCAAGTATCATTGGGCAGTGCTGCGCCCGCCATTGGCTATTCAGCTTTCCGCAGTTGCGTCCGCCTTACCGATGTTTCATTTGGCAATGCACTCTCCGCCATTGGCAGCAATGCCTTCAGCGGTTGCGTCCGTCTCACTCTTCCAACTCTGCCAGCTACTCTCACTACCATTGGCGACAGCGCGTTCTACGGTTGCATTCAGATGGGTGGCAACCTCATTTTCCCTGCGACCCTCACCAACATCGGCAATTTTGCCTATGCAGGCATCATGCCCATCACTCGCATCGAGATGCGCAGTACTACTCCCCCTACCATCTATGCCAACACCTTTGCTTCGGCAACTGCCTCAACTCCAGTCTATGTCCCCTGTGGTTCTGTGCTCAACTACATGGTTGCCGACCATTGGGAGGATTTCCTCAACTATGTTGAATCCGCGCCCTTCGTGCTTACACTCTCGGTGAACGACACCGCCATGGGTTCCGTCACGGTACTCCAACAGCCCTCCTGCAGCAACTATCAGGCTATTGTTCAGGCTGTGGCCGACAGCGGCTTCCATTTCCTTCGTTGGGCTGACGGTGTCACTGCCAACCCCCGACAACTCCTTCTCTCGTCCGACACCAGCCTCACCGCCATCTTTGTTTCCGACAATTCCTACATCTCTGTTGCCAGCAACAATCCTGCTTGGGGTTCCGTCTCGGGTGCTGGCATTTATAGCTACAATGCCACGGCAATACTTACGGCCACCCCCAATGCCGACTATCATTTTCAGCGTTGGAGCGACGGCAGCACCCTCAATCCGCGTCCCGTCATCGTCACCCAGGATTCCCTTTTCGTGGCCATCTTCCTCTCCAACACCGCCACCCTCTCCCTCGTTAGCGACAACCCGGCCATGGGAACCGTTAGTGGCGCGGGCTCCTATACCTACTTGGACCAAGTGGTCATCACCGCCATACCCAACCACGGCTACCATTTCACCCAATGGAACGATGGCGTTACCGCCAATCCTCGTACCGTCACCATCTCGCAGGACACGCTCTTCATCGCCCATTTTGTTGCCAACACCTACACCGTCGCTCTCAACAGCAGTGCCGTAACAATGGGCACAGTCCATGGTGGCGGCACCTATAACTATCTCGATACAACCACACTTACCGCCACTCCCGCATACGGTCATTTCTTCACTCAGTGGAGCGACGGCATCACCGACAACCCGCGCACCTTAGTTGTCACCTCCGACACCTCGCTCACCGCTCAGTTCCTTCCCGTTGCATATATGCTCACAGTCGTGGCAAACGATACCAGCATGGGCACAGTCTCCGGTGGCGGCACCTATAACTATAACACTGCTGTCACCCTCACGGCCACTCCTGCCACAGGATGCAACTTCATCCAGTGGAACGATGGCAATACCACCAATCCCCGCACCGTCACCGTCACGGGCGACGCCACCTACACCGCACAGTTCGCCGTCAACGTTTATACTATCATGGTCAGCAGTGCTAATTCCGACCTCGGCACCGTCAGTGGTGGCGGCACCTATAGCCACAACAGCACCGTCACTCTCACCGCCACCCCGGTAACGGGTTGCCACTTCGTCCAGTGGAGCGACGGCAACACCGACAATCCCCGCACAGTTGTTGCCACACAGAATGCCTTTTACATAGCTCAGTTTGCTATCAACAGCTACACCCTCACCGCCACTTCGGACAACTCTGATATGGGCACTGTTTCTGGCACAGGCAGTTATCTCCACAACACCCAGGCTACCCTTACTGCCACTCCCAACTACGGCTATCACTTCGTCCGTTGGAACGACTACAATACTGACAATCCCCGCACCGTCACCGTCATAGACGATACCTCCTTCACCGCCCACTTCGACACCAACCAATACACCGTCACCGCCCTCAGCAACAACGCGGCCTCTGGTACCGTCTCTGGCGGTGGCACATACAACTACCTCTCTTCGGCGGTGCTTACCGCCATCCCGATGCCGCACCACCACTTTGTGCAGTGGAGCGACAGCCTCACCAACAACCCGCGCACCATCACCGTCCTTAGCGACACCCTGTTGGTGGCCGACTTCCAAGTCGACTCCCACACTGTTGTAGTCTCCTCTGCCAATCCTGCCATGGGACACACCTCCGGCAGTGGCATAGTGGCATACGGCGATGTCGTATACATTACCGCCACCCCCAACTACGGCTACCGTTTCACACAGTGGAGCGACGGCATCATGCAGAACCCTCGTCGTGTTGTGATCTCCTCCGACACCTCCTTCACAGCCCAGTTCTTTGCCAATACCTATACTGCCGTTGTCACCAGCAACGATACCGTGCTCGGAGTCGTCTCAGGTGGTGGCACCTATCCTTACCTCACCTCGCTTACCCTCACTGCCATACCTTTTGGCCCCAGCCGTTTTATCAGTTGGAGCGACGGCAACACCGACAATCCGCGTACACTCATCCTCACCCACGACACCGCCCTGCAGGCGCAGTTCGTAATCAACACCTGCCACCTCGAATGTCAGACCTCCGACTCCACCATGGGCATTGTCAGCGGCTCTGGATCCTATAACTATATGGCGCAAGTACCCATCTTGGCCACAGCCTTTGCCAACCATCATTTCGTGCAATGGAGCGACGGTGTCACCACCAACCCCCGCCTGATAACCCTCACCAGCGACACCAACCTCATCGCCTACTTCCAGGCCGAACCCACCTATACCATCACCGTTACCTCAAACAACAACCAGCAGGGCACCACCACGGGCTCCGGACAATACCATTATGGCGAAGAGGCGCGTCTCACCGCCTCGCCCAACGAGCATTGTTGTTTCATCCACTGGAGCGATGGCAGCACCGCCAATCCGCGCATTGTGCATGTCATTGCCGATGCCTCCTATCAGGCAGTCTTCGGCCCCGAAACTTTCACCGTCACCCTTTCGCCCAGCAATGCTAACCAGGGTGCCGTCTATGGTGCCGGTGAATATGCCTATGGCGAAGAGGTTGTCATCACTGCCGTTCCTTTCCCTGGCGCGCATTTCCGTTCGTGGAACGACGGCGTGGCCGACAACCCCCGCACCATCACCGTCACGCGCAACTATGTCCTTCAGGCACTCTTTGGCGACGACCTGGGCATCGACGATGCCGATTCCGACAGAACTACCATCACCGTCACAGTTGAGTCCCGTAACATTCATATCGTGGGAGCTGCCGACAAGTCCGTCACCATCTTCGACCTCTATGGCCGTTGTATCTCCACGCTATCACCCGCTGCGGGCGACCGCGTCGTGTCCGTCCCCACGGCCGGTGTCTACCTCCTCCGTCCCGACGGCTGCACCGCCAGGAAGGTCGTTGTCCTATAGAATATCTTATTATACATATATTACCAAAGAGCCGCAGACCGCCCGTCTGCGGCTCTTTGCATTCTTTCCAATTCCCTTTTTCCCCCTCCTCCCGTACACTCCTTCCTCCCTCGAACCCACACACCTTTTGCAATCATTATAATGTATTTATTCGCTATAATACCGAAGAACGAGCCCAGATGGAGCGATAACAGATTGGTTTTTGGCAAACGTTACGTGGGATTCAGGCTAGATTTTATAGTAGGTTTGGTATTATTCCTTACAATTTATTGTTAAGGCTCTAGTTTGATAAAAGACTGATTTTTTTACAGCCTCGAAGAGGCTGAATCTCAATAACACCGTACAAGCGTAGCGCAGTGCGGTGACAGAATAAACTCACTCCTAGCGTCCCGAAGGGACGCGACATTGAGACAGTTTGGCAAAAATCA
>JAEEGH010008376.1_pt1 | contig 24470 bp, 22 predicted proteins | sample 9134181 | NCBI WGS metagenome assembly JAEEGH01 (sample SAMN16246544, study PRJNA631951) | gut metagenome | biome: gut microbiome; feature: rumen; material: DP-attached | host: Bos | place: Iran: Karaj | collected 2018-10
TGCCCCCGCAGTCCCCGCCCCGCATCTCGTCCGCGCAAGCCCCCCAAACGGCGATGTAGTGGAGACCTATGAGCAAAATCTTAGGTAACAACCCTGTTTTACCCTCGAACGTGGAAAGTCGGGTTAGGTTTGAAGCGGGCTCTGAAGGTGGCGGGCAAGAGACTGCTCTACGGCTGGAGAAGCAGGGACAAGGAAATCGCCAGGTATTTGCGGTTGGTTCGCTCCCTGCCTCCGTACGGAAGCACGGCCCGCGTGTGCAACATGGGCAGCCCATACGGGAGCCGCGACGTCCACCGGAAGGAGGTGTTCGATGAATACGTCCGGTTACCGTTCGGCGAATTGACCGTTTCCGCGATCAAGGGCTTCCACGAATACCTGACGGCCATCTACGGAAATTACATGCAACCCCCGCCTATCGCTTCCCAGGTCCGTGGCCATTCCGTCAATCGGTATTTCTGGAAGTGATGCGCTTGTTCCTTCCAGGTTTCCGAAACTGGGAATGCAGCGCGGCCTGGAAAGCAATCATCTCGACAAAACGCGATGTTATATCCGTATCTTTTCGCGGGTTACCCATAGGCATCAGGAGATTTTGCCGGGAGGGGTCAGGCCAATGGAACATATTTGAACACCGCCTGTCCTCGTGCTTCAGCCTAAACTGATTCAGGAAAGCAAGGATGGCGATGAAGTGTTTGGAACGACAACCATGTAGGCATCGATGGGCTGCGACGTCCTCGCGCAGTTTGTAGAGTTCCTCCTTGAAAAGGGCAATTGCAAGTAGCATCGCAAGCGATTAGACATGCGGATGTCGTGGGTGCCCGTCTATTTTTGAACACCCCAGAAAAGTATGCCCTGCACCGTATCCTGACTATCGGAAAGTGGTCGGGGAAGCGGCTACAAGGAAGGGGATGATGAGGGCTCTTTCATCCTTGAGATGAGGTCACCAAACATTTCATGAAGCCCGTGCTTGGCTTCCCATCCCAACTCCCTCAGTTTGTCCGCACTCAATCTGAGTTTTGTCGTGGGAGCATATCCCATATCGTTGCGCAAGTGGAAGACAACCTTTCCTGACGGATTGAAATTGTTCTGAACGAATCTGGCCATGTCTCGTGCGGAGATATAGGAATCCTCCCGGGCGGCATTGTACGCTTCACCGGGTTTGCCCTTTTCCAGCACGCAGAGAATGGCGTCCACCGCATCGTCAACATGGATGTACGGACGGGCGGCCCTTCCTTCCGTATGCAACTCGATGTCCTCACCTTTTGCCGCGTGCCGGGCAAATTGGGCAAACACTCGCATGTCGTTTTCCCCGACATCCGGCGAAATGGTCTGGGTCAGCCTTACTACCTTGACCGGCACACCGTATTCTGCTGCGTACGCATGGCACAAACTCTCGCAAGTCCTTTTGGCCACGTTGTAGGAACTTCGGCTCTCCAACGGATTCACATAGCCTTGCACGTCTTCGGTGACGGATTCCGCGTCATCCAGAATGGTTCCGTACGATTCCAGTGATGACAAATATACCATCCCTCTGATATCCTGTTTGCGGGCGTATTCCAATAGCGCCGTCGTGGTTTCCAGGTTGAAGCGCAAGGTCTCCACCGGTTTTTCCACGAAATACTTTGAGGCCGTCGGACTGGCACAATGAACAATATACTCGAATCCCTTGGACAAATGGCCCAGAAAAACCTCCAGAGGAGATTCCTTCCATTCAACAGCATTGAAAACGGTCAGGGGAAAGACAGACTTCGCCTTTTCGATGGACCGTACCGGGCAAAAGATCTCCATGCCATCCGAAGCCAACCTTTTCACCAATGCCGAGCCAATCAGCCCAGTGGCACCTGTTACAAGGAATTTTCCTTTTTGCATTGTCAAAATCCAAAAATTTGTTGGTTTTCATGGACTTCCACCATGGCCTTGAACACGAAATAATCCGTTGGCGTGGTGATTTTGATGTTTTCCATGGGGCCGACAAGGCGGCCCAGCTTGTGCCCGTAGTGATGCATCATGGTGCAACTGTCAATGAAGTCATTGCGACCTTCCGCCCTCGCCTGCTCGTGAACCGCCAATATCTCATTTAAATAGAAACTTTGCGGGGCTCTTGCGATCAGCGAATGGGCTCTTGATGGGATATCCAATCCGCCTTCGTCATTTGTCACCACAAAGGTTTCCGTCGCAGGGATGCAGGTGATGCAACTGCCCTCCGCCTTTACCTTTTCTATGTTGTCCGTGATCGTTTGCTCGGTGATCAAAGGGCGAACGCCATCGTGGATCAACACGATCGCATCGTTTCCGTTGGCGCATTCTTTCGCAGCCACAAGCCCTCTGTAGATTGATTCCTGTCCCGTTGTCCCCCCGGAAACGATTTTTTGCACTTTCCCGATTTCGAATTTCTTCAGCATTTTTTCAAGGAATGGGATCCAGTCCTTGAGGCATGACACGACAATCCCGTCAATCAAAGGATGATTGTCAAACAATTCCAATGTATAGATGATGATTGGCTTCCCGTGATACTCAAGAAATTGCTTGGGACGACTCTTGGTGTTCATTCTTTTCCCGGAACCACCCGCAAATATTACTGCAATGTTCATCTTTTATATTGATTAATTTGCCCTGCAAAATTTTAAGACTGTCGATATGAGCTGATCTCTGTATGGCTTATAAAGCCCAGAATTCTCAATATGAAAATCGTCCGTAATCTTTCCATCAATCAATGATTTGTTTATTTCATCACTTTCAATCTCAAGTTTATTATCAATCCAGCGAATAACGTTGAAGAACTCTTCTATCCCTTCAAATCTTCCGGCATTTTCCCTTGTCGAATCTAGTCCAACCGATGGAATGAAAATCACAGGTGTCTCTACGCCCAAGCACGGCAACGCAGCGTGTATTCTACTCGTAACAACAAGCCTAGCCCCTGCGTAGAACTTTATCAAGTCACGAGCATGCTGCATTTTTTCGTCATCTGTTACGCCCACGTTGCAAATGGAATGCGAGATATAATCTGCATGAAACAAGACATCATCGTCAAAAACTTTGCTATAAATTTCATAAAAGGATGCCATGCACAAATGCCTGTCCAACCATTGGCAATAATTGGATATCTGTGTTGGGTTATACTTAATTTTTTTAGCAAGGCGATGCGTCTTTAGCGGATGCTTCAACAAATGATAACAAGCTTTTACCAAGCTTATTGCGATGAGCTTTGGAGTCTCTTTTCTAAAGATATAGGGATCTACAAAAACAACTTTCCCATTTTTTTCATCTGTTTTATATTTCAACCCCAACGTCAAGGTCAGGCATGAAGAATAATAACTCTTGATCCCATGTTGCTCCAACAGGGATTGCGTTCCCTTGTCTCTGGCCCCAATGGGCTCATGTTTCTTCAAGTATTCGATCGTAGCACTACTAAAGAACTCTTTTGAACACTTGGGATTGATATGGACAGATACGAACAATGGATTAATGCACTTTGAAGGCGGAAAATTGCGAGGGTTCCACATATACCATCCATTCATGATAAGGTTTACGGTCCCGTCACAATGAAATGTATTTAATGACTCCCTTTCGACATAGCAGTCAACCTTGTCCCAGAACTGCTCTTGGGCCACAGTTTGTATATAGTCACCAATGTTTTTTGTCGTTGAGCTTCCGCTACATTTAAGCAATCCATTCATGCAATTGTCATTCATTTGATTATATTTTGAAATCTACAATAAAATGCCTCTCCCGTTTTCCCTCGGGCGGGAGTTTCATGTAATCACCATACAGATTGGCAAGATACCTGTCGGCCCCTGCCGGCACGTAAGCTTTCTCCCCTTCAAAGGAAACCTCCTTTGGTGGCAGAAACACCTCCACCGGCAATGTCTCCTTGAAATAAGGTTTCCTGCCCGTCGGCACCGTCATGAACCTGCTTTTCCTGCTCTTGGCGTTGAACCGGTCAAACCAATATACCCACTTCTGGTGGGAGGCAAAGGAAAACAGTCCCCCCAGCCGCAGGCGCAATTTGTAGCGTTTCTTTGCGTCTTCATCTTGCTGGACAAATGTTTCCATGTTCTTGCTGCGATGCTGGCTGTACAATGTGCATGTGCAAACGGCTTGCAGAAAATCGGATATCAAGGCCTTGATTCTTCTGACAAATGTATTATTGGGAGCATAGTCCATCGGGAACACATCGATGCAGACATTGGACGGGAAAGAATCATCGTCATCGAAAATCTCCCGGAATGTCGTTCCCTTCAGATATATTTTCAAAAAAGTGTTTTTAACATCCTTCGCCTTGTTGGGATATACGAAAAGGTATTGCTCGTCTACCAGTCCGTCCTCGTACGCTCTAATCAATTTCTCGTAGTCCCTGCGCGGCATCATCAGGTCCAAATCATCGTCCCAGGGAATATACCCATGATGCCTGATAGCCCCCAGACACGAGCCTCCTCCCAGCATGATCGTGATACCATGCTTGTCGCAAAGGGCGACAAGATCATTGTGCATCTGCAGCAACGTCCGCTTCAACAGAGCGCACTCCTTCTCCGACAACAGTCTAAGAATAGTCGACTTCTTGGCTATTTCATTCAATATTTCCGTATCTGTCATCATGGATGCACATACCCTTGTCGAACAATCCGTTAACCATTTGTAATATCAAATCACGGCATGGTGGCGCTTTCCCCTCCACCATTGGAGCAGATTGCTTATTGGATTGGCCAAAAACCAAGGCCACCTAAAACGCGAAACCCAAGTCAAAACGGCAACGGCCAGGAGGGTTTCGATTGTCCACGCGAGCAAGCCACCAGGCATCAGATGACTTTTCTCCATCCCATGGATCACATAGAAGAAAAACTTATGATACACATAAATGACCAGGGTGGCACTTCCCCACTTGGCCAATAGCCGATTTGCCCGTATCACCCGCATGACAAATAGACACGACAGCGAACTGAGCAACAAAAAGAGACATCTCAATCCCATTTTTGCGCAAGCGATACTCCAGTCAACCGGTTCACCCCACCAATCGCTACGGGTCCCACCATCCCAGTAACTCCACTTACAATAGTGAACGAACCTCAGGGAAACATCAGGCAAGCCCTGCCAAAAAAGGAGAAAGAGGCCAATCAATCCAACCCAGGCAAGCCAATTGGGAATTTTGCGGATGCCCCACCGCCAATCCCACTCCGCCGTATAATACCCCGCCAGGAAAAACGGGAAAAAGGCCAAGGCCCGTTGAACGGTAAAGGCGTCGGACACAGGGAGAAAACCACTCAGGATGCTTATTGCGACGCTTGATATGAATACAACAGCACACCGTCGGGGCCCTGCATTCGCTGGAGGCAACAGAAATACTCCGATTCGCCAATAGACCAAGGCCAGCAAATACCAGTAAGTTGTTGCGGGACTTATCCAAAGATTGATGGACGGTGACGCCCCGAGGAAAATGCAAAGAAGAGTCCAGAAAACATGAAAGAACAAAAAGGTCTCAAGCAGTCTTATGATGTTGCAGAAATAGCGCTTGCGGTCGTGGAGGTGGGTAAAACGACCGGAAACAAACACAAACAGGGGCATGTGGAATGTATAAATCGTATTGAAAACTGCCAGGGCCAATGTCCCGGGATTATGAATAAAATGTCCATAAACGACCCAAACGATCAAAACAAATTTCAACGTATCCCAATAGAGATCGCGTTGGGGTCTGCCGCCCAGTCCCGGTTGAGGGGCAGATTGAAAGGTGATTGTTGCAACGTCTTTCATGTCGGGGAATCAGTTTCTGTATCGAACACGCGTTGGCAAAGGAACACGCACAATTTCTACAATCCATATTTCAGCCAGTGAAACCCAGGCTTGGTCTGCAACTTGAGAATCAGCCAGGCTAAACAAACGGAGCAACCGACCACAATGGGGAACTGAAACAGGCTATTGTCCAGAATCTGGATTTTTGACGCTGCCAGCATGCGAAGGGCATTGGAAAAAATAGGATGGGTGACAAAAATCAGGATGCTCATTTTTCGCAATGTTACATAGATGGGGCGAGGTTGAATCGGGCAGTCCAAGAAGACAGAAAACAAAGCGACCGAAAAGGCGGGCCGGAAAAATGGCAACAACGAGTGAAAAAACATGCCACAGTACAACAAAGGCAAAACAGCCACGCGTGTCCATGAAAGCTTCCCGCTCCACTGGGGAGAGGAGGCAAACAATGCTCCAATCTGAATCCAAAATAGAAATGGCAGAAAAGAATGATTTCCCCACCCTGGATCCATTCCCAAATGATATTGGAATATGGCATGGGCAGCCAAGGTCACGAACAGCAATGCGAGCGGGTGAAGACATTTTCGCATTAACTGGACAAGGGGAACCCCAATCATCAAGGCCATGATGAAATACGATTCCCAGAATGTCGACCCCAAGAAAAGCGACTTTGCAAACATCCTGCAATCAAAATGGACATGCCACTTTCGCACGAAAACGGTGAATGGGAGAAGAAAGACAAACCAAAACAGATAAAAGATTGCCAGCCTCCGGACGAAATGCGACATGGTATGCAGATCGACCACCGGCTTGCGGAAATATAGGTAAGAAGAAATAACGAAAAAAACGGGAACGGCAAAACCGGGACAAAACACAAAATCCAGCCATTCGAATTCCGCGAACAAGCGGGTGTGAATGGACACAACAAGCAACGCCATGAAAAATTTCAGGACATCCAGTCCGGGCAATTGGCCATTCAGAGCCTTTTTTTCGCATTCTACCATAAGTCAGTCTTTCTCAATCATGCCGAGATCTTGTGGGGACGAAGAATCTTTCAGTCGCGCTCCAGACATTGCAAGCGATAGATCTTCAGCCAGCGGCTCACTGTCGCGAACCCGATTCGCGAAAAACCGGCCCGTTCTATTCCCTTGATGCTGGGAAGATTGTTTTCATGGACGAACATATAGTATCGAGTCGTCCTAGATTCCGGGGATTTTCCAATTCCGGATTCGAGGATGCATCGGAGGACATGGACATACAAGCCTTTTCTCCGGTGAGCGGGATATGTCAGACATGGGCCGATTTCATAGTCGCCAGCACCGAGAAAGGGGAATTTGAAACAATGTGGAATCACACAGGATTTGTGGGCCAGCCCGCCGGCTTCTGCGCGAACATAGAAAATGCGCATTCGGAACCGGGTCATCAAAGCGAAGCACAAACGGGTCAGAAAGGCCTTGAACGTCCGCTTTTCCCCGGGCAGGAACAAGTGGAACAACCTGGGAACAAACACTTCGGGACGGGGCAGCGCCACCGCCGAGGCGGGATGGGCACCTGCAGCTGGCAAACAAGAAGTGTCGAGGCGGTAAGCCAGATATCGGCTGGAAAGGGAGGACGTTGATTTCATCGGTCACATCTCCGTGCAATTTCTTCCTGTGTCAAAATGGCGGAAAGCAAGTGTAAAAAATCACTTTTCCCCTCGAATTTCTTGAACAACCGGCGAAAAGGGAACAGAAGCGTCACGGTCACTTTCAATGGGAGAGGATAAACGACACGCAATTTGCAGTAGGCCTTGCGGAAGCCGAAATATTTTTCAAGGTAATCTTGAAAATGTGTTTCGTGGCTTATGGCCCGGGCTCCATCGGAGAGGTATTTTCCGGTGGCAAGACCATCGGAAAACGTTTCAAGGATGTTGTCGACAAGGGCTGCATTCAAGGCGAATTTTTCATACTCGGGTATCGTCTTTTGGACCGTGAAACCATAATACGACTCATGGAGGACGACGACGCTGTAGCCACAAAGCCGGCCTGATTCCCTGAAAAAAGCGCCGAAAACCTTTACCTTGCCTTCTTGGGCCCGTTTCGTCCATCTTTGGAGGAGACCGGTAAATGAGTCTTTGTTGAAAGCCGGACGCAAATGTTCGGGATACCCCTCCAAAGCCTTCGTTTGAATGTCGGAGAGGGCATCTCCATAATCCGACGGCAGGATTTCTCTCACTTCAAAGAATCGTTTCCCCTTGGTGATTTCATAGCGGCGCTTTGCTTTGAGGGCGGATACATCGAAGGGACTGTCCTTGATGACATACCACCAGCCCGTCTCACATCCGCAATCCCAATCAGAGACATATCGCGCAAACAACGGACGTTTCCCGTCCAAGCGCCAAGTGGAACGATGCCTCAGAGCATCCAAATCGGGGAGGATGTGAGGCGGCGTCCGGGGCATGAGCGCATGATTGTAATACTTCCAATTCAAATTCACGATTATCTCTTTCTCTCGCAAGATATGACTCGGTCAGATTCAAAAAAATCGACAATATCCTGGACGATTCGTTCGGACGCATGGCCGTCTTCGACGTTCCCGATCCGCGAAAGAAATTGCAGGCGTCTGGATTGCAACTCGTCCTGATCGAAAGACTCGATATTTTCGAGCAATCGTGGAAAGCTTTCTGCAATGGGATACGGCAAATCCTCGTAGCGCATGTAAAAACCGCGTTCCACGTGTTCGTAATGCTCTCTGTCGGGCGCGAACAGGAAACAGGGCTTTGGGGTCAACGCAAAATCGAAAAGAGAGCCGGAATAATCGGTAATCAAGACATCGGCACATGCCAGATATTCCGCCATGTCATCGCTTTGATTGCCATCCGCCACGGTGGCGTTGTCCATGTGGAGAAGATTGCCAGCCTTGATTTGGTTCAGCACCTTGCTATGGACGCGGAACACGAAAGCAAACTCGCCTCCGAATTTTTGTCCGAGTGTCGCGAGCAGCTTGGGGATGTCCATTTGACGGACCTGTTCGACTCCACTCCACTCCACGTCGTCGCGGAATGTGGGTGCGAAGAGAACCAGCCGTTTAGAAGGGAGTCCGAGCTTTCGTTTCAAGGCCTCCGGTTCGGGATTTTTGAAGAGCAAGTCATTCCGGGGGGTGCCATACAACCGAATTCGGTTGCCGAGCAAGAACGCGCGCCCCAGGCAATCGGCCGTGTATTGGCAGCCCGCAACGCAGAAGTCGGAACTCGTCGCATATCCGGTCGGCTTCCAGCCGAGCAAATCCGCGCCGATTTTCTTCAACGGAGTCCCATGCCAAGTGGATATGCACAATTGCCGATTGTTGCGGGCGAGCCACTGTCTGAATCCACCCCACTTTCCATGGAAACCCAATTGGGCCACTCCGATATAATTGTCGATGACCACGGCCGCCGTTTTCAAAAGCCGCTCATACGCCCTGGAAGGAAACGGCACGGTTTCCACATAGTCGGGGGGGCGGCTCCGGCATTTTCCCGAAATGCACCAGACGATCCGCAGACCGGGCGCGACTTCGTGCAACTTCTCCGAAATGTACTTGGGGTTGTCATTGTACTGTCCCCTGAAACTGCGGAAAAAAACCGTGTCGCGCCGCGTGGCACGGAACTTTGACAAAATGCTTTCGAAAAGAAGCCGAACCGTCATGCGACCTGCCTCCGCTAGATGCTACTGCGGCGGTAGCCAATCGCCGCCGCAATGTCCTCCGCCGCTTGCTCCTGCCCCAAAGCCCGCAACAGAGCGAACGCAAAGGGGATAGCGGCACCAAGTCCACGTCCTGTGATGATGTTCCCTGCAATCGTCACGTCTTCGCCGGACAGGATGGCATTGCCCATTTTAGGTTCGAAGGCAGGGTGACATGTGGCGGGCTTTCCGTCCAGCAATCCCAGGAAAGCAAGGACGCTTGGGGCAGCGCAGATAGCGGCGAGAAGACGGTTTCCGGCGAAGGCGAGGCATTGTTCTCTGACCAAGGCGCTTTCGCCCAAGTGGGTGGTTCCAGGAAGCCCACCGGGAAGGACGAGAAGGTCAGCCGCGTCAAAGTCCACGTCCTTGGCCAAAGCGTCGGCCTGGAATCGGATGCCATGGGAGGAAAGGATATCTGTCCGGCCCATGATGGACGCCGTCACGACGTCGATCCGGGCCCTCCGCAAAATGTCCACAACCAGCAACGCCTCGCATTCTTCGACGCCATCAGCCAAAACAACGATTGTCCGTTTCATGCCTTGCTCCATTTCCATGTGTTGATTTGATTATCAAGAAAAGACCACCACGTCCCGCGCGGATTTTCGATTCGAGCATGCCACCGAAAAAACGTCTTTGTAGTACCCCGCCGCGATCTCCAGAACGATTTTCTCATTGCGGGGGATTTGGCAGTTTTTCCGAAGAAAATCATTGTAGGGGCTGCCGAAATGCAAGTCTTTTTTCTTCATGCACGTACCGATGCCCAAGGCATGGAGCGCAAGGAGCAGATAGGTCGCGAAGATGGTCGCACCAACGACCCAGTCGCCGTATTCGGATTGGCCGAACGCATTGATTTCGCCTGTGATGACAAGATATTTGTCCGCATGGTAAAGATTTTCTGGCCACTGCTCTTCCCGGTATTTGCCTTCCAAGACGTAGACTTTGAAGGGTTGCCGGTTGCAGGCGCTGGGACACAAAAGAGCCAATTGGACGGCTTGCAACAAAGTCTCGCGTGAAATCGGCCGATTGGAAAAATCCCGAACACTGTGGCGCGTGGAGAACAATTTTCGGATCCATTCCGGGCCTTCGCACAGTGCCACGTCATGGGCATGAAGCTGCTTGGCCCCCCCTTCCGTGCCTACGGATTCCACCAGTGCGCGGACTTTGGGTGTCTGTTCGAGCAACCTAGCAGCCTTTTCCGTTTCGTCCTGGTCGCCCGTTCGTTTTTTTGCCTTGATATACGCCTTCAGAACACTGGCGCCAGTTTCCAGGGCGAAGCGGTCGGGGACTGGCGCTGCCAACTCTTTTTCCAGCAAAGCCACCAAGTGCCCGATTTTGTTCCATCCCCACATCCTGCGGGGATTTTCGATGGTCAACCCCTTTTCAATCCTGTGGGCCGTTTGGACAATGGCATCTTTGGACGTTTGGCCTTTCATGGAACAAACGAGATCGTTCCAAAAGATGGACACCACTTTGGCTGATCTGGTCAATCGCTGGATGATTTCCATGCCACCCACCTCTCCCTATCAGGCTTTGTTCATTTTCTGGAGCACTTCCGACAGCAAGGTGGATGAGATGCCCTCCGTGTGGGGAAGGAACACGACATCGACACCGACCGTCGAAAATTGTTTCACGATGGCGTTATACATTTCAGAATCTTTCCAGTCGGATCCATGAAAGAGGGCGTTGAACTTCAGTTGTTCCCATGCCTTGAACTTGTCCATGGAGGTTTGGGGGACGACTTCGTCGACATATTTGATGGCCCCGACGATGGCAAAACGCTCTTCGAAGGGAATAATGGGCGTTTTCCCTTTGTAGCCCTTGACCAGTTCGTCGGTGCTGACCCCGACGATGAGGTGTTCACATTGCGCCTTGGCACGTTTCAGGATGTTCAGGTGCCCCACATGAAACATGTCGAACACTCCGGTCGTGTAGCCTATGTTGTATTTTTTCATGATCTGGCCCTTTACCCGTTTACGGGTGTTTCCTTTTTAATCGGTTGTGCAACATGTTCATCGCGAACGAATAGTGTTCGTTGCGGAAAACAACGGAGCCCCCCCAATAGAACAGCACGCCGAAGGCACATTGCAGACACAGTACCGCCGCGGCTGGAAGCCGTAACAATGTGAGAGCAAACATTCCCGCTCCCATCGCCAGGGCGAGGAACGCGCTTTTTGCGACATCCCAAAATTGAGCTCCGTAGCCATAGTCCAAAATCTTCCGGTTTGGGGCGATATTGATGGCCGTCGAGACCAAATTAAATACGACCGCGCTCATAGCCACGCCAATCACTCCATACCGGACACTTCCCAACAACACAGCCAATCCGAAGCCTTTTTTCACAATGTCCAGTTTCAGTAGCAATCCGCTCCTGCCGCTGGCCTTGATGACGCATGTGTTGATGAATTGAAGGGGGCGCAACATGTAAGCCAGGCAGCCGATTTGGAGAAATATGACGGACGGGAGCCATTTTTCCGTGAGCAGGACCTGGACGAGGGGCTTTGCGATGGCGATGAGCCCAATCATGATGGGAAAAACCAAATAGGTGCCCAACCCGATTATCCGTCGCGTTATGTTGCGCATGGCCTTTTGGTTGTCATTGCATTGCGCCAATGCGGGGAAAAGGACGGCGTTGATGGTCGGCTCAAGGATACTCATCGAAAAACGGGGGAAGTGGTTGCCGTTGTTGTAATAGGCCAAATCGCTGGCCGTGAATTCCCTGGCGATGACCAAGCTGCGCAACCGGTTGTAGGTGGTATCCAGCAAGCCCGTGACCATGATCTTCCATCCATAGTCGTAGATTTTGCGAAGGCGCTGGAATGAAAAGGCCCTGATAGGGCGCCATCCGACGATGATCCACAGACAGACGGTGTCGCAAACGACATTTCCCAGATATTGTGCGACCAGCGCCCAGATGCCACAGCCCCGATAGGCCATGACCACGGCGAGAATGCCGGAAAGCACCGTACCAATCGACGTGGACACGAAAAACTTCCGGAACATCATGTGCTTGGAGACGAACGCATGTTGGACGGAATTGATGGCAGCTATGGGAATACGTAGTGCCATGACCCGAAGGACAGGAACAATCGATGGGTTTTTGAAAAATCCCGCACAAAACGGCGCGGCGAAAAAGACGCCGGCATAGACGAACAGGGAAAGGACGATACCAAAGTAAAAACAGGTCGAAAAATCAATGGCGTCCGAATTTTTGTCCGCGATGAGGGAGTTACCGAAGCCGTGGGTGACGAAGACATCGAGAATCGTTATCAGGACCAGGGATAGTGCAACCACCCCATACTCCTGCGGCAAGAGGAGTCGTGCCAAAATGACCGAAACTGCGAAATTGACGCCGAGAGCGCCCACGCGTTCCGTCATTTTATAGAGGAAGCCAGAGATCGTCTTTTCTCTGAGGGTTTTTGACATCGGGTCGTTCCATCCTACTTGTTTTTGGGCGATTTTCCAAAGAACATCTTGCCCGAAAGGTCGGGCTCTGGAAAACGCGAGAAATCGAAAAGATATTCTGGCAATTCCTGCTCGATTACGGCAACATCATCAGCGAACTGTGGGAACCGTCTGAAAACCTGGGTGTTGGCTATGGAGAGAGCGGGATCGAAAATCGATTTCGGCGCGGGATTTTCCGGGAGATGGAGAAAGTCGCGGATTTTGCACGTGGCCGAATCATAGTCGTAGACCATTTCTTCGAAGCGGAGGTGGAGGACACGTTCGTGCGGATGTTGACAGGGTTGACCGTCCCGCAACAGGCGGTAGTATTTGACAAAATCACGGACATTGCCGGTCGGCATGAAACGGTTGTTCTGCATTTCGAGGAGTTTCGTCTTCGCGAACACGTAGTTGTCTCTGGGGTCCCGATCGACGACAATGGCCACCGGATCGTCGAAAAACGGGAAACAGACCATGGGGTTGTTGCCGTCGAAAGGTTGGTCCAAAACGATGTTTTTCGAGAAATCGGCCCCCATTTCTCCCAACAGTGTCCGGGTGAACTTCCTTGCGGCGTCATAGAAATTCGCTGGAGCGACAGCCAGGGGCAAACGCACCATGGGCCATCCTTCGAACGTGCGGTGGAGATGGGACTCAAGGAACGGACGCAGTTTGTGGTACCAAATCCGTTGCCCGACCAACTTGTTCCAGAATCCGACTTCGCCATACGGCTTGCCCATCCAGGAAACCTGAACGAGTGAATCAAGAAATTCGTCCGTGAGTTCGACGAGACGCGCAATCGGGATGCCCGTCTTCCGGGACAGATACCTGCTCCGGGCCATCAGTTTTCGAAAGCGTCCGATGGCATAAATGCTGTCCAATATTCTGGTGTTGGGATGCATCAAGTGGTGTTCGAGATCCGCAAGGCCGTCAGGAAGGTAGGCCAAATGGAATTCCAGTTTGTCGAAAACGCAATTATCAGAAAACTCTTTCAAGTAATCCGACACGGCACTCGAGCCTGTCGAGCCAAAACCGCAAACGCCAATCAACATGTTCCACTCCTTTCGTGCAAGTTGTTCCGCGAGAAGTTTTCGGGAAGTCGTGCCGGCCCCCTTTCCGAGGCCGCGAGAAGAGAAATCAACAAGGGCACCGTCACGAACAACTGAGTGGCGACCGAGTCATGGGAAGGATTCCCGAGAATCGCCCGAACAATGTAGACGACATAAAAGACCATCAATTTGGGACGCAACGGATGGGACCGCGGAATGCCGGCAGTCTCCGAAAGGGTCAGGGATATCCGCCGAAGCGACCAAACAAACAAACAGCCACCAAGCAAGCCGTAGCGAGCGAACGTATCGAAAAACAGGCTGTGGTTGCCAATCGACGGACCGAAAAGGTCAGATGTCCTATGATTGCCGATACCGAACAAAATACTGCCCGGAGATTGCAAAAAAGTGTCAATACTCATTTTTATCAATTCAATTCTTCCGGCCAAAGACCCGCCTGTTTCCTCCAAACTGTTGGTTTGGAAAAGCATCAACATATGGGTGATCCGCGAATGGATCCGGGGACTGTCTTCCAACAAACTGGCCAAACCCGACAAAATCACTTCAGCCCCCCCTCCCACAAACAAAACCAGAAGGGCAAAAATGGAAAAAGACCACAAGGCCAGATTTTTTGTAGTGTCCACACGGAAGACAGAGGCGGGCAAGGCCAAAAATGACAACATCGCCAGCCCCAAAAAGAATGTGATGCCTCTTTGGACCACAAATATCAAGAAATAAGCGAAAAACGGGACCAACGACCAAGCCATCCATTTCAGGTATCTCCGGCGGGCGTAAAGCGCCAGCAAGAACAAGGCCCCCATTCCAAGCATGACCGCCGTCGCGAAAGGAGTGTCGGCCACATTGCTGGTTCCGCCTTCTCGTTGAAAAAACAAAACGTACCTGGATCCTAACATCTTCCAAAGCCGTATGTTGTCCACCATGTTCACGACAAGCACCCCAATCGCCAACACGCACAGCCAGAGGCGATGTTTTCTGGACAAAAATGGTCCCAAGCATGCCATCACGAGCATAACGAACAGGAACTTAAATTCCGAAAAATAATAACCCAGTTCCGCCGAGGATATGCCCAGGTATTTATATCCTAGCGTGAGAAAAACGTATCCCAAGACTATTCCCAAAGTTCCCGGGAAAGATCTGGGGCACGGCAACCTGTGCAAAAAGAACCCGCCAATGACCAGCGCAGGAATCCCTGCAATGATCATGGGGGGAAGGTTGCGGGATAGCCAGGGGGTTCCGCACACGATCACCAACACCATCGTGAAATACAGGAGATAGCCCGGCAGGTTTTTCTGCGGGGGGCGACAGGGGAAACGGGGATTGGGAGTTCGAGGGTTCATGGAATCCAAAAGGCTGTGTTCACATGGGTTTTGATGCGTCGTCCAGGAGGGGGAAGCTGCATATAGTCTCCATACAGTTGGCGAAGCAGGGCATCTCGACCGATGGGCGCCGGAAGCATCCGCCCTTCAAAGGGGATGTTTTCGACGGCCTCGAACCATTTTTTCGGAAAGCGTTCTTTGGAGAGATAGGTGTCCAAAGAAAGATTCCCTACATAATCCGAGGAGTTGTAATCCAGTCGGGTTGCAAGAGAGATGATTTTTTTCTTCCATCGGTTGAAACCGGTCAAGCGAAGGGGATAATAGACCAAAGCGGAGGCGATGGTAGCCAAAAGGGTTTTCCGAGTTTTGATTTTCCGGGATGTCAGGCACGCAAGATAGTGGGGAGCAATCATTTTTCGCGTGAATGCGGCGAAGGAAGCGAGCTCTCCCGGAACGCCGTCCAAGGGGAACACGTCCAAATTGACACCCAGAACGTTTGTCAGCATCCATCGTTCGTCCAAATGGGTCCGAGTGTCAGAGAATTTTGCAAAAGGGTAGATGTAATGGGGATTGTCAGGGGTCATCAACACACAATGCCCTGCGACGGGGCGGCCCGCAGAAAGGGCGCAGAGGCGGTCGTAATCCGGGCGTGGCATCGCAAGGTCAATGTCATCATCCCAAGGGATATACCCTTTATGTCTGACTGCGCCCAAGAGGGTACCGTAGGTCAAAAAGAAGGTTAGTCCATGGTCGGCGCACAAGGCGGAAAAAGCATCCAGCAAGCCGAGTTGGACATCCCTGATTTCGGGAGGTGACATTTCACGCATGGTTCTCCTCCGGGCATGAGAGGTGAGGAGGACATCCGGCCAGGTACCACTCCTCCAGCCGAGGAGCCGCGACAGTAATGTCGTAGCCCGCGTCGCGAATGCGGGAAACTTTGTTTTCCCTGGAAGACAGGTCCGCTGAGCAGATGGCGGACGCCCAACGGGCATCGGATTCCTGCAAAGAGATGAAAGACACCAAGCCCGTCACATTAGCGGCGGATGGCACCACATCTTTGGACGCAAAACATGGAAGGCCCGCCGCCTGGGCTTCGATCAAGACCATCCCAAGGCCCTCATGCAAGGAGGGGAGCACGAATACATCGGCTGCTTGAAGGTATTTGGAAACGTCAGGCGATTCCCCGACGAAAACGACGGAACTGCAGAGTCCCGCATTCACCACCTGACGACGGGTTTCCTCCTGCAATTCGCCCTTTCCAACCAGCAGGAGTCTGGCTTCTGGGCGAATTTTCAAGACTTCCTGGAAAATCCGGATGAGGCGGGAATGGTTCTTCTGTCCGGCGAAACGGCCGACGTTAAGAAGAACGAAAGCATCATCCGACAACCCGAGTTGTGCCCGGAAGCCGCGACGCAAAGTGGGATCAAAGGCAAAGCGGTCGATTTCGATGGCGTTCGGCAGCAATTGGTAGGTTGACGAGTGGGTTTTCACCCCGAAGACATATCGGCCAGCCATGTCGGAACAGGCGAATTGGCGGGTGGAGAGGAGGGTGGTCAGCCAGCCGAAGAAGCGGGCGCGCATTTTTGTAAAACCATGGAGGATGAACGCGTCATGGCTGTGGGCGATACGGATCCTGACGCCGCAGGACCATGCCGCAAGGAGATGGACGAAAGATTTGCTCGTGAAGTGCGCGTGGACAATCCGGTACCCACCCTGTTTGACGATTTTGCGAACGGCAAAAAAGTTATGGACGATCCGATTGAAGCGCGGCAGATGGTAGACCCGGGAGCCGCGCTCCAAAAACCGTTTTTCAAGCATGCCGCACTCGGGGACGTGGACGATGAAATCGAAGGCGACATTGTTGCCCTTGAAATGCGAATAATAGTTGTAGACGACTTGGGCATCCCCCCCACTCCGCAAGGCGGGAAGCATGTGCAGGATCCTCAAGGAGGAATTACGGCTGAAATCAAGCGGACTCATGGGGATATGGACGAAACAACGGGGGGGAAAAGCACATGATGGTAGAATCGCCCCAGCGAAGGTGCAATTTGGCGAATGTCGTATCCTGCATCCTGCACCTCAGCAATCCTGCTTTTTCTAGGAGAACACGGCATTTGGACAATCGAATCAACCCAAGGTCCGCATCCGTTCGAGAGGGGAAGAAAGCGAACCAAATTCGTACAAGCGACTTCACGGGGAATTTCCGTAGAAGCGAAACAGGGGAGGCCTGAGATCTGGGCTTCAAGCAGCGAAATGCCGAATCCCTCATACAAGGAAGGCAGAAGGAAAAAATCCATGCCAGAAAGGATGGCAGAGACATCGGCTCGGGAGCCAGCAAAAATGACACGTTCCTCAACTCCGAGTTGCACGGCCAATTGGCGCATAGCCTCCACACGCCCGCCACCGCCGACAAAGAGCATTTTGAAATCTTTTTGCTTGTCGAGCAATCGCTTGAGGAGTCTGAGCATGAACTCATGGTTTTTCTGTGGGCGGAAACTGCCCACATGACCAAGAAGGATTTCATTGGGAGCGACATGGAATTCAGTTCGGATTTTCTCCCTCGCCAGTGAATCGAATGAAAAAACCGCCACATCGATACCGTTACGGAGAATGAGTTTTCTGGGGCTGGTGGCAAACGCTTTGCCGTAGAGAGCCACCCCTGCAGCCTCCGAGCAGGCGGCGAGGGTGTCGGCATTGCGGGCGATGTTCCAGCACATCAGGCGATTGCGGATGGCGCGGAGTCTGTAGTCGGAGAGCTTGGTATTGTGGCTGTGGGAGATGCAGTGGCGGACGCCATGAGCGCGGGCGGCAGGGAAAAGGAATGTGTCAATCTGGTTGAAATGGGAGTGAACGATGTCGTAGGGGTGGTCGGCGAAAAAGAGGCGGAGAAAAGTGGAAAAGCGGAGGAGGGATCTCATTCCCAATTTGGGCATGAAAAAGACCTTGGCCCCGAGGGATTCGGCCAGGGCGACCATGTCGGGTTCGCTGTCTGGATAGACCAACAAGTCGATTTGGACACTCTCCCTAGGGATGTGGCGGAGATAATTCATGATAACGGCGGTGACGCCGTTCTGCTGCCGGAGGGTGGCGTAAACGTGGAGAACTTTCACGGGCGGCCTCCCGATGGGATGGGCACCACAGAATCCTGGGGGAGAGGTGTACGAGCGAACGTTTGGAAGACCCAACTGCGGAGACGGGAGGGAAGCAGGAGTTCGACAATGAACCGCTTCAGGCAGTTCGCCAAGAAAAGAGGCCAGGAGACAAGACGGTTCGACTTCATGAACATTTGAATCCGGCATTCACTCACAAAATACTTCAGACCGCCCCGACGGGAATACATGTCCCTTCCGACACGGGTGGAAACCAAAACATCGGGGAGATTGGCAAAAGTGCACCCACGCAAGGCAAGACGGATCCACAAATCGTAATCCTCGTTCCAAAACCAATCCCGATAATTGCCTGCGGCAAGCACGTCCGATTTTTTGAACATGACGGTCATGTGATTGAAGGGACAACGCTTTCGCATAAATTGTTTCAAGTCGGCATCGGATTCCGGAACTTGGCGTCGGCCGACGGGAGAATCCGGCGAATCGACAAACTCCTGAATTTGACCGCCTAGAATGGCCGTCACAGGATGGGAAACGAAATACAGGAGTTGCTTCTTGCAACGGTCCGGAAATGCGATATCGTCGGTATCCATGCGAGCGATTAGTTCGTTTTTGCAGGCTTCCACCCCTTTCCTGAGAGAAAGTCCCAATCCCAAATTGGAGGGATTGACAAGAATTGTGAAAAGTCCTGGGTTTCGATCTGAGCATTCGCGAATAATCTCGTGGAGGGCATCAGGCAGGGGACCATCTTCGACAAGAACGATTTCGTCTGGCGGAATGGTTTGGCCCATCATGGAATCCAGCGCTAGACGCAAGAAATCTGAGCGCTCCCTGCCATACAGAGACATCAACACGCTATATTTCGGTGTTTCAGCAGAATTCTGTGATTCTGCATCTTTCACTGGATAGCGGGAGCAACTCGGAGTCATACCCTCTGCCTCCCTGCGAGAATTTCACGAGCAAATTCTTGCAATCGCTGGTATTGACTGGGGGCAATCCGACCATCGCGAAGCAACTGGTCACCGAAATCGAGGGTGATATCGATTTCGGAGGAAGATTGAGTGAGGTTGGAACGGAAAAAAACTTGTTTGACGGTGGTGGCGATGATGCGGAGGTCTGAGAGAAAAGAAATATGCTGGATATATTGAAGGTCGAAATCAAGCTTTTGGTTCCAAGAGATGCCATTGCGCCCCATGACCTGGGCAAGGCCAGAGAGGCCGGGGCGGACGGTGTGGCGGAGGCGCTGCCGAGGAGACATGAATACCATGTCGCGCACCAGCTGGGGGCGGGGGCCAATAATGGACATGTCGCCTTTGAGGATGTTGAACACTTCGGGAAGTTCGTCGAGAGAGGTTGCGCGGAGCATTTTCCCAAAACGGGTCAGACGTTGGTCGTCGGGAAGAAGGTTGCCGTCGGCATCCGTCGCGTTGGTCATGGTTCTGAATTTGCGGAGGGCGAAGATGCGCTCGTGGCCCGTCTGCGGATCCACCAAGCCCGGACGGGGCTGTTTGAAGACGACTGGGGAACCCATTTTGACGCGGACGAGCAAGGCGAGAAGAAGATAAAGCCAAGAAAAAACAATTAGCGCCGAAAGCGCAAAGACAATATCGAGTGGACGCTTAAAAAACCGTTCGTAGAGGCCGGAAGAGCTTCGGAAGGCGACAGGCGGAAAGTCAATCGCGGAGTTGTCCTGACGGACTGGACGAGAATTGGTCATTGGAAGCAACGGCGGATGATGTCGATGACGAAGTCCTGCTGTTCGGGGGTCATCTTGTTGTCGGAGGGGAGGCAGAGGCCGCGGGCGAAGATGTCGGCGCCGACGTCGGGGGCGCCGCCGGCGATGTAGGCGTTGGAGCGGGCGCGGCCGTTGCCTTCGCGGGTGACGAAGGGGTTCATGCGGTAGACGGGCTGGAGGTGCATGGGCTTCCAGATGGGGCGGGACTCAGCGTTGAAGGCGGCGAGGGCGGCCATGATTTCGGAGGGGGACGACTTGCCAGGGACGGTGTCGAAGAGAACGTCCTTTTCGCCGCGGACCTGCGGGGCCATGGCGTCGGGGGCGATCAGGAGGCAGGAGAGCCAGTAGTTGGGCTCATCGCCGGGAAGGAAGGGGTTCATGGATACAGGGAGAGATTCGAGGCCTTCCTTGTAGCGGAGGTAGATGGCCTTTTTCTGGTCGCGGTGTTCGGCGGCATGCGGGAGCTGTCCGCGGATGACGCCGGCAATGATGTTGGACATGCGGTAGTTGTAGCCGAGTTCCTCGTGCTGGTACCACGGGGCGGCCTCGCGGGACTGGGTGGACCACTTGCGGGCCTTGTCGGCCCATTCGGGGTTGTCGGTCAGGAGCATGCCGCCGGAGCTGCCGGTGACGAGCTTGTTGCCGTTGAAGGAGAGGACAGCAACGTCGCCGAAGGTGCCGGTCTGGACGCCGCGGTGGGTGGCGAGGAACGATTCGGCGGCGTCTTCGACGATCAGAGCGCCATGGCGGTCGCAGATGGAACGGATTTCATCGATTTTTGCGGGGACGCCGTAGAGGTGGGCAACGACGACGAGGCGGACGTCGGGGTAGAGGTCGAAGGCCTTTTCGAGGGCGACGGGGTCCATGTTCCAGGTGTCGGGCTCGGTGTCGACGAAGACAGCCTCGCCGCCTTCGTAGGCGATGGGGTTGACGGTGGCGTCGAAGGTGAGGTCGGAGGCGAAGACGCGGCGGCCTTCGAGGGTGCCGTGGCCGGCGCGGGGCTGGCCGTAGAGGGCTTCGCCGCAGAGTTTCACGGCAAGATGGAGGGCGGCGGTGCCGGCGGAGAGGCCGACGGCGCATCCGCGTCCGACCATTTCGGCGGTGGCGCGCTCGACTTCGTTGATGTTGGCGCCAAGGGTGGTGACCCAGTTTGTGCGGATGGCTTCGTCCACCCAGTGCTGTTCCTCGCCGTGCATGGTGGGAGAGGAGAGCCAGAGCTTGGAAGGCAGAGGCGTAAGGCCGACAAAACGAGGGTCTGTGGAAAAATCAATCATTGATAGGCCTCTTTTTGACGGAAACTATAAAACAGAAGGATAGCCGCAATCGGCAGCGAGTTCAGCGACAGCGCGGGCGTGGGAGCCGGCATCGAAGATGAGAATTGTGCTCGATTTGGAATTTGGCGGGGACATGTTAGAATGTTGCGAAAAAATGGGGGGGGAACCGGAGGGGCGATACACTGGCCCTTTCCAAAGGGGAATAATAGCATGAAATGCGTTTGGCGGAAACAAAAATCGCATTATTGGAAGTTCGAAACAAGGTTGCATTGCATGGAAGCGTGTTTTGCAAAGAGGATGGGTGATATCGCCGGCACGGGAGCCCGGGCCGCAAAACGGGGGGCACCCGGCGGTCGGGATCTACCAATGGCGGAAGGGCGGCAAGCGGGCTAGATGGAGAGGATTTCCTTGACGTCCTCCCAGGTGAGGGCGGCGAAGGCGTCGGAGCGGGTGGCGGCGTCGGAGAGGGTGAGGTCGTAGAGGCGCTGCTTGCGCTGCTGCATGGCGAGGACGCGCTCTTCGACGGTGTCCTTGGTGATGAGCTTGACGGAGTAGACGGTGCGCTGCTGGCCGATACGGTAGGCGCGGTCGGTGGCCTGGTTCTCGACGGCCGGGTTCCACCAGGGGTCGAAGTGGACGACGATGTCCGCGCCGGTGAGGTTGAGGCCGGTGCCGCCGGCCTTGAGGGAGATGAGGAAGACGGGGATGGAGGGGTCGGTGTTGAAGGTGCGGACGATCTGGAGGCGGTTCTGGGTGGAGCCGTCGAGGTAGCAGTAGGGGATCTTGTTGGCGTCGAGGTCGCGCGCGAGGATCTTGAGCATGGAGACGAACTGGGAGAAGAGGAGGATGCGGTGTCCGCCTTCGGTGGCCTCGTTGAGGATTTCGTGGAAGAGCTCGAGCTTGGAGGAGGGGGCCTCGGGGTGGAGGTTGGGGAGCTTGAGGAGGTCGGTGTGGCAGCAGCACTGGCGCAGGCGGAGGAGGGTCTGGAGAATCTCGAAGCGCGAGCGCTGGAAGCCTTGCTGCTCGACGAGGTCGATGAGGCGGCGGCGGGAGTTTTCGAGGAGGGCGAGGTAGATGGTCTTCTGGTCGGGGGTGAGGGAGCAGTGGGCGATGCGCTCGATCTTGGGGGGGAGCTCCTTGGCGACGTCGGACTTGAGGCGGCGGAGGAGGAAGGGGGCAATCTTCTTGCGGAGCTTCCACTGGGCGACTTCGCCGTCGGCGGTGTTGTCGAGGATGGGCTGTTCGATGTTCTTCTTGAAGGCGGGGTGCGGGCCGAGGTAGCCGGGCATGAGGAAGTCCATGATGGACCAGAGGTCGGAGATGCCGTTCTCGATGGGGGTGCCGGTGAGGACGAGGCGGTGGTCGCCGACGAGCTGCTTGGTGGCTCGCGAGACCTGGGTGGTCTGGTTCTTGATGTGCTGGGCCTCGTCGAGGGCGATGGCGGAGAAATGGAGGTTGCGGTAGGCTTCGATGTCGCGGCGGACGAGGGCGTAGGAGGTGATGGCGACATCGGCCTTGGGGACGGCGGCGAGGGCCTGGGTGCGGTCGGGGCCGACGACAACCTGGACCTTGAGGTGGGGGGTGAAGCGTTCGGCCTCGGCGGCCCAGTTTTCGACGAGGGACGTGGGGCAGATGACGAGGGCGGGGCGGTGTTCGCCCTGCTCGTCGACGTCGTGGAGGAGCATGGAGAACCAGGCGAGGGTCTGGAGGGTCTTGCCGAGGCCCATGTCGTCGGCGAGGATGCCGGAGAAGCCGTTGAGCTGGAGGAGGCGGAGCCAGCGGACGCCTTCCTTCTGGTAGGGGCGGAGGACGGCGGCGACGGAGGGCTCGAGGTAGCCCTTGGGGTCGCCTTCGAGGTGCCCGCTGCGGTCGTTGAAGCGGTCGAGCCAGGACTGGGGGGCCTCGATGTCGATGCCGTCAAGGCCGCGGAGGGAGCCGGCGGCGTAGGCTGCGTAGGCGTTGGAGAGGCGGAAGGAGCCGGGGGTTGTGCCCTCGCGGGAGGCGCAGTCCTCGAAGACGGACCGGAGCATGGTGATGGCTTCGGTGTCGAGAAGGAAGGTCTTGCCGTGGCGTTCGATGAAGGCGTCGCCCTTGTTGAGGGCGCGCTCGACCTCGGCCATGGAAATGGAGCCGCCGTAGCCGTCATCGTAGGAGAAGGAGATGTCGAACCAGTTGCCGGCCTCGGTGGGGGCCGGGGTGACGCGGACGACGGGGGTGGCGAAATGGACTTCGTCGGCGACGGGCGCGATACGGCCCTCCCACTCGATCTTCCAGCCGTGGCGGCGGAGGACGGGGACGGTGGCGCCCAGGAAGTTGCGGACGGCGCGGAGGCCGACGACGGGGGAGAGGGTGTCGCCGTAGGTGCCGGTGATTTCGTGGCGGGCGAGCCGGGCGAGGGCCTCCTGCTCGGCGGGGAGGTTGCGGATGAGGTAGCGGAGAAGGTCCTCGGGGTCGGGCTCGGTGAAGAGCTCGATCTTCTGCTCGCGGCCGGCGATGAAGTCGGGGGAGGAGCCGTAGCGCGCGCCGAGGCGGAAGGAGAGGGAGGCGGGGGAGCCGCGGACGAGCAGGGTGAAGATCGGCTTGCCGGGGACGTAGTCGATGGACTCGACGGCCGGGTCGACGCGGACGTCCATGAACGCGCGGAGGGTGGGGAGCTCCTTTTTTATATAGGTAGGAATCTTGGAGCGCGGGATGACGATGGTGTGGCGGTAGAGCTCGCGCATGGGGGTCGGGAGGAGGCGCGGAATCAGCCAGAAGCGGTCGTCGGCGAGGACGCAGCCGATGCGGCCCTGGCCGGCCCAGAAGTACTGGGGCGGCAGCTGGACGGGGGCCGACTGCACGGGAACGGCGGCGTAGGAGGCCACAGTGGGGGCGGCAGACGGGTCGTCCTCGGTGAGCGGGAAAGCGGTGTCGGACGCGGAGGCGGGGGCGGGCGCAAGGTCGGGAGAGGCTTCGTCGCCCGGAGCGGCGGCGGCAGCAGCAGCGGGGGCCTCCGCCGGCGGCGGCGGCGCGGGCAGGTCGGCGCGGAGGGTGATGGAGGGTTCGCCGGTTGCGGGCGAGATGGCGACGGGGATAGACGTAGAGGCGGGGTTGGAGTCG